>ENA-OQCE01000213-OQCE01000213.1-human-gut-metagenome-genome-assembly--contig:-NODE-213-length-28135-cov-3.870037_pt1 | contig 28135 bp, 29 predicted proteins | sample MGYA00242495_ERZ504572 | MGnify/ENA primary metagenome ERZ504572 (study PRJEB26092, sample SAMD00036228) | human gut metagenome | host: Homo sapiens | study: EMG produced TPA metagenomics assembly of... | reverse complement strand
TTTTAATTTTTAATTCTTAATTTTTAATTCTTTATCAAGTCCTGCCCTGTCATATCAGCCGCTGCGCCATGCCTAAAATGTGCAGGATAGACGGAGCGACATCGGCCAGGACACCGTTTTCCACTTTTGCATTTTTGTTTTCTGTCACGTATACAAAAGGAACCGGGTTCAGGGAGTGAGCCGTATTGGGAGTACCGTCTTCGTTGAGCGCGTGATCGGCATTACCGTGGTCGGCGATGATGATTACTTCATAGCCGTTGGCTTTGGCAGCCTCGACCGTGTCTTTCACGCAGTTGTCGATAGCCGTTACGGCCTTTTCGATGGCACTATAGATACCGGTATGGCCAACCATATCACCATTAGCATAGTTCACGACGATGAAGTCGAACTTCTGCGTATTGATAGCCTCAACCAACTTGTCTTTCACTTCGTAAGCGCTCATTTCCGGCTTCAGGTCGTAAGTGGCGACTTTCGGGCTCGGAACCAAGATACGTTCTTCATTTTTGTACGGAGTTTCGCGACCACCGTTAAAGAAGAAAGTCACATGAGCGTACTTCTCCGTCTCGGCGATATGAAGCTGTGTTTTCCCGTTTTCAGCCAGGTATTCTCCCAATGTGTTCTGGACGTTTTCCTTGTCGAACAGGATATGGACCCCTTTGAAAGAAGCATCGTACGGAGTCATGCAGTAATACTGCAAACCAGGGATCGTGTGCATACCCTGTTCCGGCATATCCTGCTGGGTCAGCACGACAGTCAATTCTTTTGCACGGTCGTTGCGGTAGTTGAAAAAGATCACGACATCGCTTCTTTGATCGTACCATCTACTGTAGCGTTGTTGATCGGTTTGATAAACTCGTCGGTCACGCCTTCATCATACGATTCCTGCATGGCCTGAACCATGTCGGTAGCCTGTTTGCCCTTGCCTTCAACCAGCAGGTCGTAGGCTTCTTTCACGCGTTCCCAACGTTTGTCGCGGTCCATTGCATAGAAACGACCGACGATGGATGCGATCTTTCCGGCAGACTGTGCACAGTGGGCCGTCAGTTGTTCGATAAATCCTTTACCGCTCTTCGGGTCTGTGTCACGACCGTCCATGAAGCAGTGGATGAAAGTATTGTCGATTCCATATTCCTTGGAGATATCGCAAAGTTTGAACAGGTGTCGAAAGAACTGTGTACGCCACCGTTGGAGGTCAACCCCATGAAATGGATATTTTTGCCATGTTCTTTGGCGTAAGAGAAGGCAGAAACGATTTCAGGGTTCTTCATGATGCTATTGTCGGCACAAGCACGGTTAATCTTCACCAAATCCTGGTAAACGATACGTCCGGCCCCGATATTGAGGTGTCCGACTTCAGAGTTACCCATTTGTCCGTCAGGCAACCCTACGTTTTCACCGCTTGCCTGTAACTGTGAATGAGGATAAGTGGCCAGCAGGCTGTCCCAATAAGGAGTGGGAGTGTTAAAGATTACATCGTCTTTACCTTGATCGCCGATACCCCAGCCGTCAAGAATCATTAAAAGGGCTTTCTTGCTCATGATTGCTTAATTATTTATTGTTTATACTCATTTTCGTTATTCGGGCACAAAGATAAGCAATTCCGGGCATATATTGTTTGCTTGGAAAATATTACTTTTGTGAACGATATGGAAAAGACGATACAAGATAAAGAGTTAGGGACCATCCACCTCCGCACCAGTCCCCGTGCTACCCGTTACACACTGAAAATCTCCAAAGGGACGATTACGGCTACCATGCCTCCGGGTGGAAACGAAGCGCGTATGCTCGCTTTTATCCGGGAAAACAAGGAAAAACTTCTTGCCGCCCTTGCCAAACATCCCGCCCGCCCGCTCCTGACAGATGAGACGAAGATGCAAACCGCAACGTTCCGCCTCCATGTCTTCCGTACCGACCGGGCTAACTTCTATATGAAATTAGACGATGGCGTCCTGCATATCGCCTGTCCCTCGCAGACCGACTTCGCCGACGAACGTGTACAAAAACTCCTGAAAGACTTCATTGAGCAAGCCCTCCGGCATGAGGCCCGCCGCCTCTTACCTTCACGGTTGCTCGACCTGGCCTCCCGGCACGGCTTCACCTGCACGGATGTAAAAATCTTCAACAGCAAAAGCCATTGGGGTAGTTGCACACCACGTCGCAGCATCAATCTCTCTCTTTCCCTGATGCTCCTGCCCTGGCACCTGATCGACTACGTCCTCCTCCACGAACTTTGCCACACCATAGAGATGAACCACAGTGACCGTTTTTGGGCATTGATGGACAAGGTCACAGAGGGGAAAGCGTTAGAACTGAGGAAGGAGTTGAAGAAGTATCATATGCTGTAAGCCGGATTGCGGAATATCTGATTATTCAGTCCTTGGGGTAATCGTTCCATGATCTCGATGTTGCTTAAGGCATATAACCACTTCTTATAAAGCGTGTCACAAAATCGTTTTCCACTTCCTCTGTCACTGTATCACTGATTTCTTTGTACCAATTGATATTCAACTTGTCTTATTTGTGATATATGCCCGTTTTCTCTATCACTACGGTATCACAACCCTATCACTGGCAATTTGGATAAAAATAGGCACTCCGCTTATATACAACTGTATATTAATACATTACAAATAACAAAAACAATAAACACCCTATTCCCATCCCTGCAAACCACTCGATTATTTTATGTAAAAACGGCTATAAAATAGGTAAAACCGGGTAGTTTTTATTGCCCGGCACGGTACTTTAGTTGCCGGACACCCCCATGTTACACCCTCTTACACCCGGATGTACCGACTCTCTACACCCGGATGTAAAGGATGGCAACATGGGGGTGTTTACGGAATTATCTGCTTGTTTCTGCTAAATAAAGAGAGGGCTTTTGTGAAATGAAGAACCGTATTTCGCCAATTTAATACCTATTCAACAATATGATAAAACGTCATATTGGAAAATTTTGATGCGGTTACCCTGTTACTTCGACGGTAAATATATCGTCATAAAGGACGGAAGATCAAGTATCTTTCCTATTTCTTTCCAGCAAAAACGAATCCCCTGCAATCATCGACTACAGGGGATTGTTTTTTGTCTGCTTCGGTCTTCACAGAGGGAGAGCAGATGAACTTTTTTTAATTTCATTACTTTAGTATTAATATTCACCGCTTGTTCGCCCTCGCGGGGTAGTTGGTCGATCCGGACGGAGAGCTGTAAAAGCTGATGTTCCGGGAATACCACACGATGAATCTTAGAATTATTTGATTTTAATATTTCGAAAGTGCCGCGCACTGATGTACGCGACACATCTACAATCTATTTGTCAATTACTTAACAATAGCTTTAACCGCTTCTTCGCCTTCAACAGCTACTACAACCACACCCTGAGGAGCAGCGATAGTTGCGTTGTCGGAAGTGATAACTGTGTTAGCCACTACCTGGCCTAAAATGTTGCTGACAACAACTTTCTTACCGGTAGCGCCTACGATCTGAACACCACCTTCAGTAGCGATCACTTTCACTTCTGATACTTCAACACCTTCGTTTGCAGTAGGAGCTTCAGCAGCTTCAGTTGTGAATGTCAGAGGAGCAACATTATTAGAGAAGATAACGACTCCATTCACTACGGCCAACTTCTTTCCAGAGTTCAAAGCAACGATCTCATAACCACCTTCTTCAATCACTTTGAAACCTACAAGAGAAGTGTTCTTAGCATCTCTAACTTTATATTTATTCTGTTTGCCATCTTTCAAATCACCTTCATAAGCGATTGTATCCTTTACAATTGTTGCTGTACGGAATACCGCACTATCGCCTGTAGCAGCAGTTGCTTTGAATGAACCCTTAGCAGCCAAAACAGTACCAACAATTGTGTCATTCTTAACTTCTGCACCTTTGTAGAGATAGTAACCATATTCAGTGTTATCTTCACCACGATTTACATAAGCAGAGTCAACATATAAAGAAAAATCGTCAGCTGTGGAAGTAGCTTTCAGCTCGTCGCCTACACGCAACATCTTGGCAACACCATCAGATGCAGTCAACATTTCCAGACCATTACCGATATTATAGTGACCACTTTCCACCTTTTTATAAACAGGAGCTTCAGCACCTTCGATATTGAAGTAAGTTTCCACGCCGGCAACCGGTTCATCGTAAGTCACAGACAAGTTAGAGATGTTCAATGTGAGTATATCGTTAGTAGTAGTCGTTGCTTCAACGATCTTGTAAGAATCTTCAGCAGGACCTGCCACAAAGAAGAAACGCTGATTTTGTAAGCTGGCTTTTTTACTCAACTTAACAACTTCAACACCGCTGACAGCTTCGTGAGCCAAACGTCCTTCTGCATCATAAGCCTGTTCCAATGCATAAGCAACACGAACCAACGTATCACCTAATGCCTGAGCACCATAATAAACAGTGTCTTTTGCGATCTCTGCACCTTCAACCAAACGCAATTCAAGTGCCTTTTCAGCCCCCTTAGCGCCAGCAATTACAGAATCTTGAACCAAAGACAAATAGATATCGTCGGCTGCAGCAGAAGCTAAGTTGAACTTAACAGCGCCATAACCCATTTCTTCTTTTGTATAGTACTTGTAACCGATATGTTCATTTGTCAAGTCTACATCCAATTTCTTGAACACAAGAGTATCTTGGTTATTACCTTTACCTAAGTGATAAACACCATTTGCCACATCAACAGCATATAACGGTTCTTCATCCAAAAGCAAAGTAGAAGCAATTGCTTCACCATAAGTTTCGCCATTAGAACCCGTCTGAGTTGCTATAGTAGTAGCTTCACGACCTTGGATAGAATAAGTGCCATCTTCATGTTCTTTTACATAGAACTGGGTAGAAGGAATATAGGCAGAAGCTGCTGCTACAGCATCAGAAGGAGTAGAGCCATCACCTACCAAATACTTGTCATTATAAGCAGCATTAGTATTGCCACCCTTAGCCTTCAACTGTAAAGAGTAAACACCTGTTCCACCAGCCAATTTAACCGGAGTACCTTTAGCAAGTGTGATGAACGGAGCTTCGATAGCAGCAGAGTCGATACACAATACCGGCGCACCGTTGAAAGTCTTGTAACCAACGATGTAGGTATATCCAGAACCACCATTGACAGCAACTTCGTATTTACCATTTACAAAACGTACAATAGAATCTGTCGTCATACTGATTGAGTCGTTACCCAAATCCATTGACAATTTGAATGTCTGTAAACCTTCGTTACCTCCCTGATACTGTGCACCACCGGCAGCAACGATTGTATCCAATTTGAAAGCAGCTACTTGGATAGAAGTTGTGGAACCGATCATTGTCGTATCAATAGTGATATACTGATCCTTCTTCGTACCTTTTGTGCTCTTTTCCTGGCCTACAACCTGGAAACGATATTTATTGGCACCACTAACCGTTACAGGAACCGGAATCAAATCCGTAGCAGTGAAGATTCCACCGTCTTTCCCTTTGAATTCGAATTTGAAAGTAGAAAGTTTACCAGCCAAATCAGCGACAGTAGTTAAAGAGATTGGAGTAGGAGCTTCAATCTCAAATTTTTCACTCGGCAATGTAGTTCCTACATTTAGCTTTCCAGAAGTAGCACTAATAGATACAATCGTATCCTGACCATAAGCTGCATAGATTTCAGAACCACCAGCAACACCTGTCTTGAACACAAACTTGTCAATCCCCGGAGCAATCATAGTGCCATACCCACCAGCACCATTTTTCTTCACTGCAAAAGACAAATTCTTCTTTGTCGCTTTGTTTACAAACTGGAATACGGAGTCGCCAGAAACCATCTTTTCAACAAACTTCGGCAACCACAAAGCAGAGTCTTTTGCAGCTTTGCTTAAGCCAAGAGATGCAAGTTTTACAGAGTCGGCTTTTACCGGATTCTCCTTTGTAACCGTCAGGTAAGTAGAACTGGTCTTCAAATGCACATACTTGTCACCGATCTGTGCATAAGAGACAGTAGCAATTGCTGCGAAGGCAGCAACGAGAGTAGAAAATCTCTTGTTCATAATCTAAATTTTAATATTAATAATACAGTTAATTGAAATATCAGTTCTTACTTCTTACTATCATTATGTACACGTATATATAATGTACACGTGTTAACATTTGTACTTTGATAGCAAAAACGTTCCTTTAAATTTGTCATTTTCCCGAGACAAAAATACGCATTCCTTTTTAAACCACAACTCTTTTCTGTAAAAAAATTCGTACCCCTATATCCTTTCTTATCAATTAGATAGCAATTGGAGTACAAAAAACCATCTTTCCAATACGAACATCGAAGATAGACAAAAAAAAATGACTAAAAAAAAGGAACGTTTTTTTTTAGTCATTTTTTTGACCCACCAATCACTTGATTTACAATAAATTATTTTCCCAATTACCAAGTCTTAAATTTCATCAGTCCCGTTTTGGTTCAAAAATCGGTCTTTTTCAAGGAAATCCTTGATGCTTACTACGTTTCAGAGGGATACTTATCCGTTTTTGATCCGATGCCTATTTGTTTGTTTTTCGGTGATTGTCCGATTTTCCTCCCCCAAACGGCCATTATTACTGCATCGGCACAAACCCTTCGTAGCGGACCGTCCAGCTCCCGTCTTTCGGAAAACCGGGAGCCTCACCCTCCGAGCCGTCCCAACCGCCACACATCATGGCGACTGCCGTCAGCAACGCTCCGTTGGAAGGGAAATAGGGAAACGGACCGCCTGTCGCCAAACCATGTTCGTCGAACTGGAATCCGGCGGAAGGGTGCATCAGCATGTCAATAGCCAGTGCCGGCTGTCCCGTACGGGCAGCAGCCATGGCCAACATCGGGAAATCCCAACCCCAAATGCGATTGAACTGCCATTCTTTGCAGACTTTCTCCAGCGTATGCTTGAAGGTCGGCAGGTCTACCCCGTCACCAGGCAACATGCCGTAGACACCGGTCAGGGCCGGATGCTCGTAGGTATATTTCGTCCACATATCGGGGATGCCCTCGTAGGTGGTATAGACGCCGTCGGCAACGGAAGGGGAGCCATCTTCGAAAGTACTTCCTTCCATTTCTTCGTTCTTTTTTCCGACAGGCCCAGCCGGTCCGCCCATTCCAACGCCGTGCGCAAGCCGTAGCGGAAATAGCCTAACTCGAAAATCGGATTGATGGTCTGCAACGGGTCCGTATTCTCGGAAACGACAACGACAGGAGGACCCAGGACATATTGTTTCGTCTTTTTGTCGTAGAAAAGGTAATCTGCCATATAATCGGCCGTGTTCAGCACGACGTCTTTCCATTTCTCCAATGTTTCGGGAGCAGGTTTCTGACGGTATTGCATCTCGGCGAAGTAGATCGGATGGGGTTCGTGCCAGATCAGATAGGCATGGGCGCTACCAGGCCATTCGCGGTTGAAGTTTCCGGTGCACTTCGGCCAACGTGCACCACTGCGACCTTCGCTCTTGGCACGTTCGAGAGCCTCCGGCATAAAGTCCTTATAGACGTTCAGATAGTTATCAAAACATTCCATCCGGTTCCACAACCCGTAGTGCACACCATGCCACCAAATCATCTCGAAGTGGAAACGGCCGAACCAGCCGTTATTCACCAGACCAGATTCCTGAGGTGGGAACAGGCCGCTTTCATTTGCACGCATCAAGTACTGCGAGAGGACAATACGCCGCTCCAGTTCCAGCCAGCGGGGATCTTTGCTTCCGGAGAGGTCGACGGCAGCTCCCGAACGCCAGTATTTCTCCCAACTGGCAGCACTCTTCCGTTCGATAGAGGCAACCGACTCGGTCACATCGGCGACCGGTTCAGGAGAGAAGCAGCAGGTAAAGGAAAAGGTGGAAGTATGCTGGGGCTGGAGGAGGAAGGTATGCGCCTTTTCAGATTCACGGCTGAAAGTGGCAGGGCCGGTCCAGTCAAGGGTGGCGTAGTAGTGCGTGTCATCCATCGTACGGGCGATACGGACCGAGTTCGGAGCCAACTTCTCGAAGGTGGAAGTATGGCCAGAGATCGTGTCGTAGCGTCCTATATAGTGTTTGAAATAGCGTCCGTCGGGATAAGGAAAGTCGAGATAGATGCTCATATTACCATCGTTCAACAGTTCGGACTCGATGCTGACTCCGATCATATCTTTATCGGGATGGCAGACGGTACGCACTTTCACCTCTTTGCGGTTCAGTTCGAAACGGCTATAGACAACACCTGTCCACAGATCGATTTCCTGCCGGGCATTGCCCAGGTCAATTTCCCGCGCTTCCGTACCGTCTTCACGCAGTAGACGGAAACCGATACGGCCCAGGTTATAGCGATGAGGGTTCTTGGTCAGCCATTCGGACAGTTCGGCTGGTCGGGATTGCGAAGTTCATAGGCGATCTTTTTGCCGTGCGTCTCCACGACAACCGGACGGTAATCTTCGGCTCTCATCCCTTCGGGGAGGGGAAAACTATGCCAGCTCCAGTCGGACAGGGTGTTGAAGGGGACGAAGGTCTGCAATCCGGTTATATCCATCCCGAAGGCAAACTTGCCGTTACCTACTTGTGCCGGACTTTTCAGAAGCGTCCCGGTCGTACACACGCGATGCCGCTTGACAACGGCCTCCCGGTCAATGGGCTCTCCCATAACAGACAAAGGTAAAAAGACCGACAGGCAAAAGAGGCTGACTAAACTTATCAGTTTTTTCATGGTAGTTATCCTTTTATATGTTTCTGTGGATAAAGATAAGAGATTGCCGCCAAGCCTCAGTTTACAGTTCTGACATTTTTCCTTCGATTTCTGGTAAATAATGGTTTACTTGTTACTTTTGGCTTGATCCAAAAGTAACCAAAATCAAGGCTTAACCGTCCGGTCTACTCCGGGCAAAGGGCAGGCAGCATCGGCCATCCTTGAGTACCAGAGAAGACCGGTCCTACTATATTATATATTGCCGGTCTTCTTCTTCCAAACCAGGAAGAAGGCTAAAACAACGATTGTTATGGCAAAGCGATAATCTGTGAAATGCCGTTTTCCATGCCTAAGCCTTCAGGAGCGACAAAGATGTATGTCGAGCAGACAGCCGTCATAAACAAAGCCGGAATCAGCGTAACGATATAGGGCTTCTTCGAGATCACCAAGTAGACAGTCAATGCCCATAAGGTAAACACCGCGAGTGTCTGGTTACTCCAAGCAAAATAGCGCCAAATCATATCGAAACCATCCTTGTCTTTCTGGCTGTAAAGCAAAAGAGCGATAGCCACCAAGAACAAAGGAATGCAAATCATGAGCCGCTTGGAGACACTGCGCTGTTCAAGATGCAGAAAGTCCGCCACAATCAGGCGGGCCGAACGAAACGCCGTATCACCGGAGGTAATTGGGGCGGCGATCACACCTAAGACTGCCAATATACCACCTACCGTACCGACCATTCTTTCGTAATACTGTCGACGACAACGGCAGCATTGTTTTCCCCCATACCATTGTTATGATAGAAATAAGTAGCAGCAGCAGCCCAGATCAACGCAACGATACCTTCCGTAATCATGGAGCCGAAGAAAATAGGACGTCCGTACTTCTCATTCTTGATGCAACGGGCCATCAACGGACTTTGTGTCGCGTGAAAACCGGAAATGGCACCGCAGGCAATGCTGACGAACATAATCGGGAAGATAGGCAGATGACCGGGATAGGTGTTCGGCATCCCGTCCGTGATTTCAGGCAACGGCGGATGATTGACGAACAACATCACCAGAATGCCGATCGCCATAAACAACAAAGCGGCAGCAAACAAAGGATAGATTTTCCCGATAATCTTATCGACCGGCAACAAGGTCGCCAGGATGTAATACAAGAACACGACAATGATCCAGAAAGTAGTATCCAGATGTTCCGGTGTCAGCTTTGCCAGCAAGCCGGCAGGCCCGGCCACAAACACGGAGCCGACCAGCACCATCAGGATTACCGTAAAACCACGCATGAACTGCTTGAAGTTCACGCCCAGGTAACGGCCGATAATCTCAGGCAAGCTCTCCCCGTTATGACGCAGGGACAACATCCCGGACAGGTAATCGTGTACTGAACCGGCAAAGATACTTCCCAACACGATCCACAGGAAAGAAGCGGTTCCGAACTTCGCTCCCATAATGGCGCCGAAGATCGGTCCCAGTCCGGCGATGTTCAGAAACTGGATCATAAAGACTTTCCAAGTTGGCATCGGAATATAATCCACGCCGTCCTGGTGCGTATAGGCAGGAGTCTGCCGTTTGGCATCTATGCCGAAAATACGTTCGATGAATTTACCGTAGACGAAATAACCTACGATGAGTGCAATAAGGCAACAAACAAAAGTAATCATAATCGGTAATTGAAAATGGAAAATTGAGAATTGAAAATTAGATTGATAAGGATACAACAAGGGAGAGAAAATGGAAAAACTGAAAAGTAAAACAATTCTTCTTTATCTTTCAATTTTCCATTTCCAATCTTCAATTCAGAAGTTTTTTAACGACTTCCGAGATCATACGTCCTTCGGCTTTTCCGGCTAATGCTTGGAGGCAATGCCATTACCTTACCCATGTCCTTCGGACCGGTAGCCCCGACCTGTGCAATGATTGCCTTCAGCTCGACTTCCAGCTCTTCGGCAGACATCTGTTTCGGCAGGTACTTTTCGATAACGGCTACCTGTGCCAGTTCGACATCGGCCAAATCCTGACGTCCCTGCTGCACGTAGATAGCGGCGGAATCCTTACCCTGTTTGACGAGCTTTTGCATGATCTTCAATGCATCGGCATCTGTCAATGTATCGTTGGCTCCCGGAGCGGTCTTCGCTTCGAGGAAAAACTTCTTCACGTTTCTCAGTGTTTCAAGGGCGACTTTATCTTTCGCCTTCATTGCGTTTTTAATGTCTTCGCTGACTCTTTCGAACAAATCCATAGTTTTGTAAATTAAAGAATTAAGAATGAATAATTAAACCTTCGCGTATCCAACTACTCATCATTAATTTTTCATTATTAATTATCAATTAGTCATTATTCATTACCTAAAACTAATAACTGTGCCGCCAGATTTAGGCTTCTTGTTTTGGTTAGCGGCAGGCGAGGTGAACGACATGCCTTGGGTACGTACCGGTTCCTCACCCTTCCGGCGTATCTGCTGCACGTCTTTGGCAGTCCGCTTGTAGGCAGGTTTGTCTTCCATGAAAGAGATCAGAGCGTCATCGTCCAATTCGTCGACGGCAAATACAACGATTTCGGCATTCGGACGCGAGTCGATATATTCACCGTAATAACGTCCCATCAAGGCATCTTCTTCTGCTCGTCTTTTTCTTTCCGCTTCTTCCTTCTCTGCCATTTCGCGCAGTTGTTCTTCTGTGACAAGCTCCTGCTGTTCCGTCTTGGTCAGGATATCTTCCAACCCGAAACCGGTCACCAAGATCGTAATCTTGATCTTATGCCCTAAACTGTCATCATAACCATGTCCCCACTTCACCTCGTATTCAGTCTTGAATTGCGACATGAATCATGTATATCGTCCATTTCACTGATACGAAGTTCGTCTTCATGGCTATAATAAATGACAAACGCTACCCGTTTAGCATTGAAAATATTGTTCACATCGTTGACCAACGTACTCTCCAAAGCTTCCGTAATCGCTTGTCGCAAACGTCCTTCTCCTTCTCCGAAACCGATACTGATCAAAGCTACGCCACTGTTACGCATCGTCGTGTCGACATCGGCAAAGTCGACATTCTGTTCCAAATCGGTCGTCACGATTTCGGCTATGCTCTTGGCCGCGATTGTCAATGTTTCATCCGCTTTACGATTCGCCTGTGGAACCGGCATGTCGGCAAAATTTCTCAATCGCTCATTGTTAATCACTAAAAGCGAATCGACATTCTGCGCCATATTTCTGACACCACGGAGCGCTTTCACGATTTTCGGTCGTCCTTCAAAGACAAAAGGTATCGTAACGATACCGACAGTCAGAATCCCCATATCTTTAGAGATCTTAGCAACTACCGGCCCGGCTCCTGTTCCCGTACCACCTCCCATTCCGGCCGTAACAAAGGCCATACGAGTACCGTCATCCAACATCCGGTAGATGTCTTCTTCACTTTCCAAGGCGGCTTTTTCTCCCACTTCCGGAACATTCCCCGAACCAAGTCCATGCGTCGTATTCTGTCCGATCAGCAATTTATTAGGAACCTCCGACTTCTGCAACGCCTGATTATCGGTATTGCATAACACGAAAGATACATCCCGGATACCTTCGCGATACATATTGCTGACCGCATTACCACCACCGCCACCAACACCGATCACTTTGATGATTGTCTGAGGCGCTTTTGCCAAATCAAAATCGTATGTATTATCGTCCATTGTCGTCTGTCTTTTATTGTTACCGATTATTGCTCATCTTTCAAGGCCTTGTCAATGCCTTCTCCCACCTTATCCACCGCATTTTTGAAAAGGTCGCCGATACCCCAGCCCTTACGGTTCTTTTTCTCTTCCTCCTTCTTTGTTCCGGAATTGCGGTTCTTAGTCGTAGCCGCTGACTGCTTTTCAACAGGCGGTTCCTCCTGCTTTTCTTCTATTTCAGCGATCACGGGTTCTTCTTTCGGCTCGATCTTCGGTTCTACCACTTTCGGTCTCTCCGGTTCGGGAGCGATATAAAGGGCGCAGTTCTCCGTGCCTTTCAGCAACAGGGCGGCTGCGGTCGTATATTCGGGATTATTGGCAATCATCTCGCCGTCGGCAATCAGATCTTTCCGGACGGAAGCATAACGAACATCCATCTTGAAACGTTCGCTGAGGGCTTCACGCATGTTCTTCAGAGCGGCTCCGTTGCCGGCAATCACTATACTGTAACCGGGATCTTTCGCCACTCCCGCATCTTCCATGCGGGCGTATATGTTTTCGATGATCTCACGGCTGCGGACTTCCACCACCATATTGATATCCGAAAGTTTGATCTCGCTCGAATGCTGTCCGTCGGCCAAGTCTACCGTGACCATCTGCTGTTCGTTATCTTTTTCCCAGATAGCGTTGCCGTAGGTGCGCTTGACACGTTCCGCTTCCTTCTCCGGCATACCCAAGGACATCAAGTCGCGAGTGATCAGATGGCTGCCCAACGGAATAACGTAGAGACCGGCCAGACTGCCATCCTTGTACATCGTGACAGAGGTGACGCCTGCACCGAAGTCGATCAACGCACACCCTTTCAATTTCTCCTGTTCCGTCAGGATCAGTCTGCCAACGCCAGCGGCGCAACAACAACACCTGCCACATCGAGCTTGATCTGCTCCGCCATGTTCGTGGTTACGGCATGACGAAGAGACGGACGGCCAACGAGCAACTTATAGTGGGCTTCAATACGCGAACACCCCAAACCTATCGGATGGGTTTCCGGCTGGTTGTCGAGATAATAAACGGGAGCGGCTATATCCAGCACGTCCAGCATATCGGGACGATACTGCCGGCATTCCTGATCCAGTTCCTTCAGCACCTCTTCAGTCACCGTACCGCTACCGAGCACTTTCGACACGGCATGGTTAATCGAACGAAGCGACTGACTCCCACCCCGACATATATCTTACCGATACGGGAACCACCCAATTTGTTTTCCAGCTTGCGGATCAACCGCACGATCTTGCCGGCTGCATCTTTTATATTATATACACATCCTCTTCGTATACAGGTATCGGAGTTCTCCACTTCGTAGGCAATGATGGAAAGTGTCCCGGCAGGGCCTTTCGCGCCTACCATGCCGACCATGTGAGAAGAGCCAAGGTCGATGGCCGCTATAAAGTCTGTGTATGCCATATTCTCTATCTTTTAGTACAAACAATCTGATCCTTATATTTTAAACTGATAATGCTGTACTTCTCCCACCCCACCTTCGGGATCGCTTTCTCGTAGAAGAGCCGGAGATTGTCCAGCTTCTCCTCGAAATCAGCAAAGGAGCCCAGTACGATACGATGGTTACCGACCGCGGAATCAGCTCCACCTCGTTATCAGGATGAACGTAAATCTGTTCTATCTGATTATTCCAGAAATCATTCTCCTGCAAAAATAATGCAAATTTGTATAAGTCGGTTACCGCCAGCTCTTTTTCCACATATCCGCTCACAACCGGAACGTGCGCCACATAGCGGCGGCTGACAGGCATCGTGCTTCCCAAATTATCCACATAATAGTTGCCTCTCGGACTTATCACACGCAAGATAGGAATTTTTTGCTCCACTTCCAATTTAATCATGCCGGAAGGAGTCTTGTAAGCTTCCACACGGGCAATCATTTCGTTTTTCAGCAATTCGTTTTCAATCCGGTCGGTGTTGATCTCGTCCATCGGCCTCTTGATCGGGTTCAAGTCAGCTTCTTGAGGATATGCACCAAATCGCTCTCGCTCACAAAATGCTTGTCAAGGCTGTCCACGACCACTACTTGCAGGTCACGGCACAACTCCTTCTGCCTGCTTTCCCGAAAGAAGAAGGAGACAAACACGATGTAGCAGAACAACAGTGTTGCAACGATTATGGATACGATACGGATCACGATTTATTCTTTTTTATCCAATATTTGTTTTACCGGATCTACCAACAGTTCAATATTGCCGGCTCCGACCATCAGGACGACTTCGAGCTTACCGGCTTCGGCAGCCACCACGTCCAACAGTTCCTCCTTGTGGATCAACCGCTTGTCGGCAATGGTCACGGCATCGAAGATAATCTGTGAAGTGACACCCGGTATCGGCTCCTCACGTGCCGGGTAGATATCCAGCAGTATCAGTTCATCCAGGAGCGAGAGGCTGGCGGCAAAGTCGGCGGCAAAGTCACGCGTACGGGTGTAGAGGTGCGGCTGGAAAATACCGGTCACCTTACGTCCGGCATAAAGCTCCTTCACGGAAAGGATACTTGCCTTCAGCTCGGCAGGATGATGGGCATAGTCGTCGATCAGGACGATATTTTCTTTCTTGAGATGGAAGTCGAAACGACGGCGCGGACCGGCAAAGGTCGCCATACCATGCTTGATCTCCTCCGGTGTCACACCGTTCAGCCAGGCAAGGGCGATAGCGGCAACTCCGTTCTCTACATTCACTTTCACGGGCACGCCCAGCTGTATGTCGGGGATGCGGACATCGGGACCGACAAAGTCGAAGAAAATTTCGCCACCTCCGATGCGGACGTTCTCCGCATAAAAGTCGGGACTTCCAGTTGAGAGTTGAAAGTTGAAAGTTGAAAGTTCTTTTGCGTCGAAAGCGCCGGTATAAGTATAAAACTTCACGCCTTCCTGCAGGCGGGGAGTGACGTTGATGCCTTGTTTCATAAGCAGGCAACCGTCCGGGCGGATCAGCGAGGTGAAATGTTCGAAACTTTCACGATAGGCTTCCGGAGTCCCGTAGATATCCAGGTGATCGGGATCGGCCGCGGTAATAACGGCCATATAAGGTTTCAACCAATGGAACGAACGGTCGAACTCGTCCGCTTCTATCACGGTCAGGTCACTCTTGTCGGAAAGCATCAGGTTGCTGTCATAGTTCTTCAGGATACCGCCTAAGAAAGCATTGCAATCCACATGAGACTGTTTCAGCAGGTGGGCGACCATCGAAGAGGTCGTTGTCTTGCCGTGCGTACCGGCCACACACAATCCCCGGTTGCAACCAGTGATCTCGCCTAACACACGTGCACGCTTCATCACCTCGAAACCATTCCCCCGGAAATAGCAAAGCTCCGAATGGTCTTCGGGAACGGCAGGGGTATAGACGACCAGTGTCTTTACCGGATCGGTAAAATCGTCAGGAATCAGATCCACATTGTCTTCATAGTGAATGGCGGCTCCTTCATAATTCAACTGCTCCGTCAGACCGGAAGGAGTCTTGTCGTAACCGCCCACCTTCTTTCCTTTCGAAAGGAAATAACGAATCAAGGCACTCATCCCGATCCCGCCGGCCCCGATAAAATAGACAGCCGTTATGTTGTTTATATCCATATTTTCTTACTCGTTACTATTCTTTGTTACAAAGATACGATCTTCCCACCGTATTTGCCATAAAAGAACGGCATCTTCTTCAGAAAAGGCTATAGCTTTTCTTGTAAAAGACTATAACTTTTTTCACCAAAGGCCATAGCTTCTCCGGCAAAAAGTCATAGGTTTTTCTTTTCGATAATCTTGACGATCTCGTCCACTATGCGTTCCGCGCTCTGGTGCTGGGCCAATGTCGCGATGTTGCGGCCCAAGACACGGAGACGTTCGTCGTCGTGGATGATTTCGAGAGCCTTCGACACCAATTGCTGTTCGGCATCTTTGTCGGCCACCATGACAGCAGCATCTTTACCCACCAATGCCAAAGCATTCTTCGTCTGATGGTCTTCCGCCACATTGGGAGAAGGGACCAGGATCACCGGTTTCTTCAGCAGGCAAAGTTCGGAAATAGAACTGGCGCCTGCACGGGAGATAATCAGATCGGCCGCCGCATAGGCATAGTCCATACGGGTGATGAAGTCCGAGCACCAGATCGGCATTCCCCTGTAAGCCTTCAGATGTTTCAAGGCTTCTTCATGGTAATAGCGTCCGGTTTGCCAGATTACCTGTACGTCGACATCCGAAGCGAAAAGTTTATCCAGATCTCCTTGTATGCTGCGGTTGATCGTCCGTGCACCCAGACTGCCGCCAACCACCAGAATCGTCTTCTTATCCGGGGAGAGGCCGAAGAACTTCAAGGCTTCCTCACGCTTGTCCGACGCCTCTTCCAGATCCTGACGGACCGGATTGCCGGTCACGACGATACGGTCGGCCGGGAAGAACTTCTCCATGCCTTCGTAGGCGACGCATATTTTGCCGGCTTTCTTTGCCAGGAGCTTATTCGTGACACCTGCATAGGAATTCTGCTCCTGTATCAAGGTAGGGATTCCTAAGGAAGCAGCCATCCAGAGCGTCGGTCCGCTGGCATAACCGCCTACCCCCACGGCAATATCGGGTTTGAACTCCCGTATCGTCTTTTTGGCAAGCTTGAGGCTTTTGAGCAAACGACCTGCGACACGGATGTTATTGGCCAAGTGGGCACGGTCGAAGCCGCTAACCGGCAACCCCACGATGCGATAACCGGCGGCAGGCACTTTCTCCATTTCCATCCGGTCATCAGCTCCCACAAACAGTATTTCCGCCTCCGGAAAACGTTTCCTGAAGGTATTTGCAATGGAGATAGCCGGGAAGATATGCCTCCGGTTCCACCGCCGCTTATGATGATTCGGTACTGTTTCATATTTTAGTTTCTGTTGTTGTTTCTTCTATTGTCCGCACGGCCTCCAATGGATTCTCTTCACCCACGGGAGCTTTCGCGGTCGCTTCGAACGGTTTATCCGAAACGGTATCAAGGGTTGCATCCGCGATCCTTTCGCTTTCCGGAAGCGTACCACCTTCGGCAACATCAGCAGTCCCTTCTTCTTCCGGTGTTTCTTCCTCATTTCCCATATTGGCCCCGAAACGGCTAACGCTCAAGATGATGCCGATATAGGCGCAACTGATTACAGTCGACGTACCTCCCCGGCTGACCAACGGCAAAGGTTGTCCGGTCACCGGTATCAGGTCTACCGCCACCGCCATATTCGTCAAGGCCTGGACGACAACCAACAATCCGCAGCCCAGCACCAGGAATTTAGGAAAGAGCTTATCACATCTACGAGCAATCATCCCCACCCTGACAAGCAAGATGATATACAGGAGCAGGACAAAGACCCCCCCGACGATTCCCATCTCTTCTATAATAATGGCATAGATAAAGTCCGAGTAAGCCTGCGGCAGAAAGTCGCGTTGCTGCCCATGTCCGGGGAACTTCCCGAACAGACCGCCACGTGCCAGTGCAATCTTGGCATGCACCACCTGGTAATCGTCACCGTCAATGCTGACAGCTCTTCCCGGTTCAAACTTGACGGCATCCGCCGGATCGGAAAAACGCTCGATACGTGCTTTCCAAGTGTGCACACGATCCGGCATCAAGTCGATCACCTTGTCCGGGGCAAACCGTATAAAACCCACTAACATCAAGACGCCGATGATACCCGCACCGCCCAATCTCAGCAGACGTCCGATGGATATCTGCCCGATGAACATCATCATGAAAGTCACGGCGAACAGCAGAATAGCGGTCGACCCGTTATTGAAGAAGATCAGAAAACAAACACCCCCAACGCCTCCCAAGATGTACCAGAACATCTGTTTATCCGTGAACCAATTCCGCTTGCTCAGGATAAACGCCGTATAACCGATAGCGGCTATCTTGGCTATTTCCGAGGGCTGGAAACGGATTCCGAGAATTTCCAGCAACGAGTTCCCCATTTACCACGACACCAACAAAGGGCGTAATGGCCAACAGAACCATCGAGACCGGCAAAAGCAAACTCAACAAGGAATAGAACCTGCACGGTATGTTGTGCATCAACAGTACAAGCACGAAACCTCCCAACAGGAAAGTCGCATGACGTACAATAGGAGCCCAATGATTCGCATTCTTATAAGCAATCGTACTGGTTGCACTGAAGACCTCGATCACCGAGACCAAACACAGGAACATGAAGATCACCCATATCACCCGGTCGCCCTTGAACAGTTTACTTGCTAAATCCATTTCTTCGTCTTTCTTTACAGATTCCGCACACAAGCCTTGAACTGGTCGCCACGATCCTCATAGCTCTTGAAGAGGTCGAAGCTGGCACAGCAGGGTGACAACAGGACGGTATCTCCCTTTTCGGCCAGCTTATACGCTTTCGATACGGCTTCTTCCATCGAACGGGCATCCTCGATAACAGGAACCTTCCCGTCGAAGAAACCATGCAGCTTGGCATTGTCCACCCCAAGGAATATGAGGGCGTGCACCTTTTTCTTCACCAGCTCTTCGATTTCGGAATAATCATTTCCCTTATCCGTTCCACCCAGTATCAGGACCAGCGGAGTGGTCATGCTCTGCAAGGCATACCAGCAGGAGTTTACATTCGTAGCTTTCGAGTCGTTGATATAATCGACTCCGCGCACACGTGCCACTTTCTCCAGGCGATGCTCCACCCCGGTAAAGTCGCTCAGCGAAGCCCGTAAATTCTCATCGTGGATATCCACCAATTTGGATGCGATACCAGAAGCCAGCGAATTATACAGATTATGCGTTCCCGATAATGCCAATAAATCTTCTTCCATTGTAAACGTTCCGTTTGAGGTTTCAATTATTATCTTTTTGTCTTCCGTATAGCCTTTACGCCGGCTTCGTGAGTTTCGGCGAACGGGTAGAGAGTTGCCTGCGGATGGCGTTTGGCGATTTCGCGGGCAATAATGGGATCATCGTTCCAGAATATGAAAGCATCTTCAGCCGTCTGGTTCCGGATAATGCGGAATTTGGCATCCACATAGTTCTGCATCTCGTAGTTATAACGATCCAGATGGTCAGGCGTTATATTCAGCAAGATGGCGATGTCCGCCTTAAAGTCGTACATGTTATCGAGCTGGAAACTACTCAGTTCGATCACGTAGACGGCGTGAGGATCTTCAGCCACCTGGAGGGCAAGGCTGTTCCCGACGTTCCCGGCAAGCCCCGCATCCACTCCCGCCTGCCGGAGGATGTGGTAAGTCAGCATGGTCGTCGTCGTCTTGCCATTGCTTCCGGTGATACAGATCATCTTGGCATCCGTGTACCGTCCGGCAAATTCTATCTCGGAGATGATAGGCGTACCTTTCTCCTTCAGTTTCTTTATGATAGGAGCCTTGTCGGGAATCCCCGGACTCTTGATAATCTCGTCGGCATTCAGGATGTCGGCTTCGGTATGCCGGCCCTCTTCCCAACAGATACCGTGGGCATCCAGCATATCCTTATACTTGGGTTTGATGGACGAGAAATCGGAAACGAACACATCGAATCCTTTCGCCTTTGCCAGCACGGCGGCACCTGCGCCACTTTCACCGGCCCCTAAGATAACAATCCTTTTCTTCATTTGATTTATGATTTCTTTATTCATTTATGATCTATGATTTATGATTTATGCGTCGATAATAAATCACAAATTATAAATCATAAATCACTTTACCTCATCTTTAACGTCACAATCGTAATAACCGCCAGGATGATACCGATCAACCAAAACCGGACCACGATCTTCGATTCGGGCACCACGTTAAAAGGTTTCTGTATCAAAGCCTGTATTCCCGCATTACCGGGCTTCTGGAAATGGTGATGAAGAGGAGCCATCTTGAAGATGCGCCGTCCCTCACCGTATTTCTTCTTCGTATATTTGAAATAGAACGTCTGCATAAGGACGGAGAGATTCTCCACCAGGAAGATGCCGCACAAGATCGGGATCAGTAATTCCTTCCGAATAATGATTGCGAATACAGCGATGATACCGCCTAACGTCAAGCTACCCGTATCCCCCATAAACACCTGTGCCGGATAAGCATTGTACCACAAGAATCCGACCGTTGCCCCGATAAAGGCAGCCGCAAACACCACCAGTTCTTCCGCTCCGGGGATGAACATGATATTCAGGAAAGAGGCGAACTCGAAGTGCGACGACATATACGCAAGTATTCCGAGTGCCACCCCGATAATCGCCGAGCTTCCCGCCGCCAGGCCGTCCAGGCCGTCCGTCAGGTTCGCCCCGTTCGACACGGCCGTCACCACGAAGATCACCATCAGGACGAAGACCAGCCAGGCAGCCTCTTCCTTATATTCGCCAGCCCAGTTAACCAACTGCGCATAATCGAAATTGTTGTTCTTCACAAACGGGATCGTCGTCTTGGTCGACTTCTTTTCAACCGTATGGTAGCGGACTTCCTCGATCACATTGTCATGCCGCACTTCCATATTCTCCTTGATTACCACATCGGGCTCATAAAAAGCACCAGGCCGACGATCAGCCCCAGACCGATCTGTCCGATAATCTTGAACTTGCCATGCATGCCTTCCTTGTTCTTCCGGAACACCTTGATATAGTCGTCAGCAAATCCCAACGCCCCTAACCAGATGGTCGTCACCAGCATCAGGATCACATAGATATTGGTCAGCTTCGCACAAAGCAAGGTCGGCACCACAATCGCAATGATAATGATGATACCTCCCATCGTCGGCGTCCCTTTCTTACTCATCTGCCTTCCAGACCGAGATTACGCACCGTCTCACCGATCTGCAACATTTGCAGCTTGTCGATGATACGGCGTCCGATAGCCGTCGAGATGAACAAGGACAGGATCAATGCCAGAGCAGAACGGAATGATACATACTTGAACATACCGGCCCCCGGAAAATCGAGCTGATCCAAATAATTAAACAAATAATACAACATAAAAAACTTCGTTTTTCAGTTGAAAGTCGAGAGTTGAAAGTTGAAAGTTAAATACTGCTGAATATAACTTTCACCTTTCACCTTTCACCTTTCAACTCTTAAATATTTCTTTTAACTGTTCCCGGTCGTCAAAATGATGCTTCACGCCTTTTACTTCCTGGTAATCTTCATGGCCCTTGCCTGCAACCAGGATCACGTCACCTTTCCTGGCGAGCATAGTGGCCGTTTTGATCGCCTGCGCACGGTCCGTAATGCAGAGCGTATGTTCCATATCGGCTGCATTCAGGCCGGCCACCATATCTTTAATGATCTCATCCGGTTCCTCGAAACGGGGATTGTCGGAGGTCAGGATCAGTTGGTCGCTCAACTTGGCTGCCTCCTTCGCCATGATCGGGCGCTTTCCCTTGTCGCGGTTGCCGCCACAGCCAACGACCGTAATCACACGGCCGTTGCCGTCCAGCACTTCATGGATGCTGTTGAGCACGTTCGTCAATGCGTCAGGCGTATGGCATAATCCACGATTGCCGTATATCCCAACGGAGACTGGATCGTCTGGAAACGACCGGAAACCGAATGCAGATCGCTCAACACCACCAACACTTCTTCCGGATCTTTGCCTAACGAAACAGCAGTTCCATACACTGCCAACAGGTTATAGGCATTGAAACGGCCGACAAAGCGTGTCATCACCTCACGCCCGTTAACCAGCATTTCAGTCCCTTCGAAATGGGATTCCAATATCTTTCCTTTGAAATCGGCCAATGTACGGAGCGAATAGGTCAGCTTCCTGGCAGCCGTATTCTGCAACATGACAAGACCGGCTTTGTCGTCCGCATTCGTAAGTGCGAAAGCCGAAGCAGGCAGATCATCGAAGAATTTCTTCTTGGCTTTCAAGTAATTCTCGACTGTCTTATGATAATCCAAGTGATCACGCGTCAGATTGGTAAAGATACCTCCGTTGAACGACAGGCCGCTGATACGCTTTTGGTCGATCGAATGCGAACTGACTTCCATAAAAGCATACTCGCAACCGGCTTCCACCATCCGAGCCATCAGATTATGAAGGGTGACAGGGTCAGGCGTCGTATGATCAGTCGGGATTGCTTCGCCATCGATATAATTGCAAACGGTAGAGAGTAATCCTACTTTATGCCCCATCTTCCGGAACATCTCGTACAGGAGTGTCGCAATTGTTGTCTTTCCGTTCGTGCCGGTCACTCCAACCAATATCAGATTGTCCGAAGGATTCTCATACCAGGCAGAAAGCAATTTGCCTAAAGCATCCGCCGAATCTTTCACCCGGATAAAAACCGGTTTGCTTTCGGATACCTGTATGTCTTCATCCGAAAGAGCAGGAATTTCCTCGCAAACGATTGCGGCAGCCCCTTTCCCGATCGCGCTTTGGATATAATCATGGCCATCTACGGTCGTACCCCGAACCGCCACAAACAAAAAGCCTTTTTCCACTTTACGGGAATCAGACTGAATACCGGAGATCTCCACGTCGGTGTTTCCTACGACCTCAAGCACTTCCAACGGATGAATAAGTTCTTTTAGTTCCATAGCCTATTTTAATGTTAATGAAACGGTTTGTCCTTTCGATACCCGTGAACCGGGAGATACGGATTGAGAAGATACCCGCCCCATACCATTCAACGAAGCCCGTAATCCAACGCTTTCCAATAGGTAAACGGCGTCTTTCGCTCCCATGCCAATCACATTCGGCACCAATCCTTCGCGGATAGGGATATCTTTCAGTTCCACATCTTCCCTGCCGTCCTCACGCTTAGCCGTCACCCATTGGGTTTCGATACTGTCGTTATCGGCTTCTATATCGAGTTTGTCCAAAACATATTCCAACGCTCCCCGTTCACCGGCTTTCGGCTGCGGCAACGTCACTGCCAATGAATCCTTTTCCATGTCGCGGATATCGAATGACATATGGCTGGCATAGACCTTCTCGGCTATCGCCTTCACTACGCCGCCTGACATCGTGCCCCCCGAAGGATAGCCGTTACGCGGCTGACGGATCACGACGATGCAGGAATATTTCGGTTCGTCGGCCGGGAAATAGCCGCAGAAGGCGACCTGGTGGCCAGCCTGGCGGTAAACACCTCCCGAAGCGATCTGGGCCGTACCGGTTTTACCGGCAATACGGACAAAGTCAGAATGGACGGCCTTGCCGGTTCCTTTTTCCACTACGCCTAACAACATATCCTTTATCATATTCAGCGTACGCTCCGAGCAAATGGATTCCCGGATCACTTCAGTAGAGAAACTCTGCACGGTCTTGCCGTTGTGCATGATTTCTTTTGTAAAGATCGGACGCACCATCTTACCGTTGTTGGCAATCGCATTATAGAAGGCAAGCGTATAAATCGGCGGGATCTGAGTCTCATACCCGAAAGACATCCACGGCAGAGCAGTCTTCGACCAGTAGCGCACAGTGTCGTCCGGCCGGCGGATTTTAGCACGGCCCGCTCCAGGGATTTCCAGACGGAGGTCTTCATTCAAACCGATACGGTAAAGCCCTTCCACATACTTAGTCGGATTCTTTTCATATCCTTTCAGGATCGTCTTGGCCACCCCGATATTGGAGGAATACCAAATAGCCTGTTCCACCGAAATACGGCCGTAACCGCCTTTATGGTTATTATGATCCGTCATACGGGCTCCTTTATACATATAGATACCGTTGCCGACATCGACCGTATCGCCGGGCTGGCAGACACCATCTTCAAGCGCCACCATGATGGAGGCGACTTTAAAGGTCGAACCGGGTTCCGTTTCGTCTGCCACGGCATGGTTGGTATCCTCGCCGTAGACGCCTTCACGAATACGCCCCATGTTGGTAATGGCTTTCACCTCGCCTGTCGCGACTTCCATGACGACAGCCGTACCCGATGCAGCGTCGATCTTTTTCAGCATGTCGAGCAACGACTTCTCGGCTATATCCTGGATATTGATGTCGATCGTCGTGCGGATATCCATTCCTTCCACCGGATCGACCTCTACGACATTCGTCCATCCTCCACCGAGACGGCGTACGGAATTCAGGCCGCTACGCCGTGGAGCAAAGTATCGTATTGCAATTCCAGACCGTTCTTTCCCTTTGTCAGCCCTGTTTTAGGATCGATATCGCGGAACGTGTCGCCGATCGTACGGGAGGCCAATGTCCCGAACGGCTTCTGCCGTTCGACCATCTCCCGCGTGTAGAAGCCGCTCTTGAACCGTCCCAAACGGAAGAACGGGAATTTCTTTATTTCCTTCAAGTCGGAATAGGAAACTTTACCGTCACAAACGGGGAACTGGCGGCTTTTCTTCTTCAGACCATTCAGCAGGTAATTCTTATATCCGGCAGGCGTCCTGTCTTTCAATTTGCGGGAAAGGTAAAAAGAAAGGGAGTCGATCCCGTTATGTTTACTTTTCAGAAGCGTATCCAAGCTGTTCCATTTCTTGGTCGGATGGGTATAGCAGTCTGCGTTGAAATCGATATACAGATAAAAGCAAGGCACACTGGTCGCCATCAGCTTGCCGTCGGAAGAATAGATATTTCCACGGCTGGGATAGATCAGGCGGTTCGGACGCTTCTGGCTCTCGGCCACCTTCATCCAAGTCTCCCTTTCCACAAAAGCCGTATCGAAGGCACGCACCAAGATGCCTATTGCTACCAATCCGAGCAACAGCACGATAAAGAAGTAACAGAATAAAATTCGGTTACTCTTAGGAGCTTGTTCTTTTGATCCGATCTCTTCTTCAGCCATCTTTTACTTATACAATTCATACGGCGGATTCTTCGCCGCTTCCAATTCTATACCCTGTTCTTCTATCAACAGTTCAATCTGCGACTGACGGCTGTTGCCTGTCAATTCCGAAGAAATGGACAGCGCCTCGAACCGCACATCGCGCAATTGCTGTTGTAAGCGGTCGATTTCACGCAACCGTTGCATACAGACATATCGGTTACCGATAAATATGAATATCAGTACGACAACAAGCACGATCATCTTCGTATGCCTGACAATGAAATCCTCTTTCAGGATCCCACCCCCCAATATATACAAAAAAGAAAAACGATTCTCCTTCTTCTTTTCCTTTCTGTTTCGTTTCCATTGCCATACTTTTTCTGTTGAAAGTTATCAGACTCTATTATCCAACTCCGCAATTCTTAGCTTGGCACTCCGGGAGCGGGGATTCCGTTCGATCTCCTCGTCCGACGGAACAATCACCTTATTGTTTACCAGGCGAAACGGAGATCTTATATTTCCAAAGAAGTCCTGCTCCGCCTTTCCTTCAAAGTTACCCGTCTTCAGGAAGTTCTTCACCAACCTGTCTTCCAAAGAATGGTAGGTGATGACAACCAGACGTCCGCCGGGTTTCAACACTTGCAGCGTCTGTTGCAACATCTCGCGCAAGGCACGCATTTCATCATTCACCTCGATACGCAAGGCCTGAAATACCTGAGCCAGGAATTTCTTCTCCTTATCTTTTCCCGTAAAGGGCTTTATCACTTCCAAAAAGTCGGCGATCGTTTCTATCTTCTTTATTTCGCGGCTGCGCACCAAGACGGAGGCCAGCTTGCGTGCCACTTTCAATTCTCCGTAAAGATAGAACAAGTCTGCCAACTGTTCTTCCGTATATGTATTAACAATATCCGCCGCAGTTTGTCCAGCCCGTGTATTCATCCTCATATCCAACGCTCCGTCGAAACGGAAAGAGAACCCGCGATCCTTGTCATCAAAATGATGGGAAGAAACGCCCAAGTCGGCCAACAACCCATCGACCTCACCCGCTACACCATGATAACGCATGAAGTTATATAAGTAACGAAAATTACTGCGGACAAATACAAAACGGGAATCCGCCGGAATGTTTTTCTCCGCATCGGCATCTTGATCAAATCCATAAAGCTCCCCTTCGTCATTCAGCCGGTTCAAGATTTCACGCGAATGCCCTCCACCTCCGAAGGTAACATCGACATACACTCCGGATGGTTGAATGTCCAGTCCTTCCAAACTTTCATGAAGCATTACCGGCACATGATAACAGACTTCTTTTTCTTCCATTTCTTCGCTACTTCATGTTAAACTTTTCCTTAAAATAAGGGCCTGTAGTTGGTTGATTTGCACATACATCACCCTATTGGAGGGTAAAAGTACACATTTCCTAATTTAACCGCCAAGAAATATATGGGAAAAGTAACAAAAAGTTATCAACAGGTCAGAAAAACATTCACATTCTGACACCCCTAAACCCTGTCAGAATCGCGTATTTGGACGATTATACAGGGTTATTTTCAAATATCGCATTCTCCGGAAGATAAGCAGCTCCGACTTCTTCAAATTCCCCCAATCATACCACTCGTATATATGCACAAAAAGCCTCTCCGATATTTCTACCGGAAAGGCTTATTTGTTTTCTGCCCTCTTTTCTCACGAGAAGAGGAGCAATCGATTTATTTAATTAATAAATGCATCGAACTTATTTAACGATAGCCTTAACAGCTTCTTCGCCTTCAACAGCTACTACAACTACACCCTGAGGAGCAGCGATTGTAGCATTGTCAGAAGTGATAACTGTGTTAGCAACTGTCTGGCCTAAGATGTTAGTGATAACAACTTTCTTGCCTTCAGCACCAACTACCTGAACGTTTCCGTTACCAGCAATCACTGTTACTTCTGATGTTGTAATAGTTTCGTTATCTGTAGCCAACTGATCGTTTTCTTTATTCTCAACATTGAAAACCAAAGCACCATCACCACCAGTCTTAGCATTAGCGAATGTAGATTTATCATCTGTCAAAACTACACAACCATTCTGAATCTTCAGCCATGCAGCTTTTTCTGTAGGAGCGATAGATTCATTAACGGTAGTTGCAGAATTCGGCCAAATGTTCGATTCGAACAAGAATGAGTTTTCAAGACCTTCTTCTGTTACATTGTTAGCCTTTTCAGGATGTACATAACGGAATGACCATACGTAGTTCTTATGAACATCTTCAGTCAACAGATTCTTGATAGCAGGCAGACCCTTAGCCACAACAGAATCATTATAAGCTTGCAGAGTTGCAAAGTTTACTTTGTCGTTAGCCACGCTTCTATATTGAGCCGGCAAGATCCACAATGTATCAGCAACACGGATACCTTCAACGAAACCAACGCGAGTATAACCACCAGCTACGTCTGCATACGGTTTGTCTTGACCATAAACTGCAACAGAATCCTGGAAGCTTACCATATATTTAGCTCTTTCGAATCCAGGGATAGCCGGATGAGCATGCTTACAAGCCATAGGATCGTCTGTAATCTGTCCGTCAGGTGTAATATGCGGACCATCTTCAGTACAAGGAGTTCCTTCGATACCTGCAAAATCATTATGAGCAACAGAAATCAGGTACTGAGGTTTGATATAGCCACGTCCACGAACTACCCAAGTTGTATCAATCTGGAATGCCAAGCCTGTTGCTTTGTCTGCAGTCCACATACCAACATAGTTAACGAATTCGTCTGTCAAGCCACCTTCCTTATTATTTTCGTCCATCAGATATTCATGACGTACGTTTTCATAGAATCTCAAAGTATCACGGCCATCAGCTTCACCAAGATTTGCATTATTGAAACGACGATACAACGGAGTCTTATCAGGATTGATTGCAAATGCAGAAGTTCTGGTTTCTTCCAGTGGTTGTACCTTAACTGTTGCATCCAGAATATCATCCGTTACACCAGCTTTAACATCTGAAATTGCATTACTATTAGCCTTCACAATTGCATAATAGCATTCACCTTCATAATGGTTATTTTCTTTCAAGAAGAAATAATCGATAGGATCAGCGTAAGCTGACATTG
>ENA-OQCE01000212-OQCE01000212.1-human-gut-metagenome-genome-assembly--contig:-NODE-212-length-28166-cov-2.362673_pt1 | contig 28166 bp, 42 predicted proteins | sample MGYA00242495_ERZ504572 | MGnify/ENA primary metagenome ERZ504572 (study PRJEB26092, sample SAMD00036228) | human gut metagenome | host: Homo sapiens | study: EMG produced TPA metagenomics assembly of... | reverse complement strand
AAGAATGATCTATACCGTAACATTTAACCCATCCATTGATACATTGTAAATGTGGACAACTTTATGACCGGTGTGGTCAACCGTACCAGCAAGGAAATTATTTTTCCGGGTGGGAAAGGAATCAATGTTTCAATGGTACTGAAAAATCTTGGGGAAGAAAGCACAGCACTTGGATTTATGGCAGGATTTACCGGAGATGCCATCACACGGCTTCTTCAGGAGAAAGGTGTTACTGCAGATTTTATTCACGTTACCGAAGGATTGTCCCGTATCAACGTAAAACTCCGGGCACAGACCGAGACGGAAATCAACGGACAGGGACCAAAGATTGCATCAGAAGATATTCGGAAGCTTTACGGAAAACTGGATGCATTGCAGGATGGCGATACACTGGTACTTGCCGGAAGCATCCCGGACACAATGCCGGAATCCATGTATATGGATATCATGGAGCATCTGCAGAACAAGAAACTCAATATTGTAGTAGACGCGACCAGAGATCTGCTGATGAATGTACTTGCTTATCATCCGTTTTTGATCAAACCAAACAATCATGAGCTGGGAGAGATTTTCCACACGGTAATCAATGATAAGGATGATGTTGTCACATATGCAAAACGCATGCAGGAAAAAGGTGCAAGAAATGTTCTTGTTTCCATGGCAGGTGACGGGGCCGTCCTTGTGACGGAAGACGGTCAGGAGTTCCGGGCTGAGGCACCGAAAGGAAAGCTCGTCAATTCGGTAGCGCCGGAGATTCCATGGTGGCTGGTTTTATATATGGATATTTAAATGGTGGCAGCTATGCAGATGCATTCCGCTATGGTGTATGTACCGGAAGTGCCAGTGCTTTTTCCGAAGAACTGGCAACAAAAAAGGAAGTAATTGCATTGATGGATGCAAATCAAAAATTATTTTAAGGAGGGTATACTATGAGAATCAGAGATTTGCTTGCAGCCGAGAGCATTGAACTGAACGGTTCTGCAGCCGGAAAACAGGATGTTTTAAACAAAATGGTTGATCTCATGGCAAAAAGCGGAAAAATCCGCGATGTGGAAACTTACCGCAAGGGGGTTTTTGCAAGAGAAGAAGAAGGAACAACCGGAATCGGAGAAGGAATTGCGATCCCACACTGCAAGTCAGATGCTGTGAAAGCACCGGGACTGGCAGCTATGGTAGTAAAGGATGGTGTAGAGTTTGACGCGTTAGATGGAGCACCAGTCAATTTACTGTTTCTGATTGCAGCTCCAAACACCGAGGATAATGTACATCTGGAGGTGCTCAGCAAACTTTCCGTACTTCTGATGGACGAGAATTTTACCAACGGACTGAAAAATGCAAAGACCGTAGACGAATTCTTAAAAGTCATCGATGATGCGGAAAGCGCAAAAGATGAGGACGAAAAAGAAGACGAAACTGGGGCAAAATACAAGGTACTTGCCGTAACCGGATGCCCGACCGGAATCGCACATACTTATATGGCAGCGGAAAGCTTAGAGAAGCATGCAGCTGAGATGGGAATCACGATTAAGGTAGAGACCAGAGGTTCCGGCGGAGCCAAGCATGTGCTTACCGATGAAGAGATCGCAGGAGCGACCGCAATCATCGTTGCAGCCGACACCAAAGTTCCGATGGACCGCTTCGATGGAAAGAAAGTCATCGAGTGCAAGGTTGCAGACGGCATCAACAAGGCAGAGCAGCTGTTAAACCGTGCCGTGGCCGGGGATGCACCTGTCTACCATGCGGCAGAGGGCAGCAGAAAAGAAGAAAAAGCAGAGGGTGGCTCCACCGCACACATGATTTACACACACCTGATGAGTGGGGTATCCCACATGCTTCCGTTCGTTATCGGCGGCGGCATCATGACAGCGATTGCATTTCTGATCGATACCCTGATGGGCTATGGTGCAACCGGTGGATCGGCATTTGGTTCCTGTACGCCGTTATCGGCATTCTTCAAGTATGCCGGAGGACTGGCAATGGGACTGATGGTTCCGGTGCTTGCAGGTTACATTGCATACTCGATCGCAGACCGGCCGGGACTTGCAGTTGGTTTTACGGGCGGTTTGTTAGCCTCGAGTGGTAACGCATTAGTCACCGGTTATAACTGGGCGGATTCCACAACCGGTTTCCAGAAATTTATCGCAGACTTTGCATTCCAGGGTGCCAACGGCGGTAACACCGTTTCCGGTTTCCTTGCGGAATCTTAGCCGGATTCCTTGCCGGATTTATTGTACTGTTCCTGAAAAAAGCGTTTTCAAAACTGCCGGCTTCCTTAGACGGAATCAAGCCGACTCTGATTTATCCGTTGCTTGGAATTTTAATTATCAGTATTTTAATGTGCTTCATCTTTAACCCATTGATCGGACTGATCAATACCGGACTGAGCAACGGACTGACCGCAATCTCTGATGCGGGATACATCACCGTACTCGGACTGATCCTCGGAGCAATGATGGCGATCGACATGGGTGGTCCAATCAACAAAGCCGCTTATGTATTTGGTACCGGCGTACTGGCAACTGCAAGCCAGATGATTGAAAAAGGTGCACAGCCAGGCGACCCGGCTGTTCAGGCATGTTACATTGCCATGGCAGCGATCATGGTCGGTGGTATGGTTCCTCCGATCGGAATCGCGCTTGCCTGCCAGTTCTTCCCGAAGAAATTTACAAAGGAAGAACGTGGATCCAAGGTATCCAACTTTGTAATGGGTGCTTCCTTCATCACCGAGGGTGCGATCCCGTTTGCAGCAGCAGATCCGCTTCACGTAATTCCATGTACCTTAATTGGTGCCGGAGTTGCAGGATTTTTATCCGCACTGTTTAAGTGCACACTGATGGCTCCTCACGGTGGAATCTTCGTATTTGCAACCGTAGGACATCCGCTTTTATACATCCTTGCATGGGCAGTCGGCTCTGTCATTACAGCCGTATTGCTCGGACTGATCAAAAAGGATGTTAAATAAAATTTGTAAACAGTAACATTGGTAAAGAAACAAAATTTGAAAAGGAGAATGATCATGAAAGAATTTACTTATACCATCAAAGACGAGCAGGGAATCCACGCAAGACCGGCAGGAGAGCTGGTAAAAGCAGCCGCTGCATATCCATGTAAAGTAACCATCAGTAAGGATGGCAAGGAAGTAGACGCAAAGAGAATCCTCGGAGTTATGGGTCTTGGTGTTAAATGCGGACAGGAAATTGTATTAAAGACGGATGGAGATCAGGAAGAGGAAGCAATCGCAGCACTTGGCAAATTCTTAGAGGAGAAACTGTAAGAAACCGTTCCGGCAACCGTTTACGGAGAATGAATCAGCAAAAGGATGAGGTGACGCTATGACAATTCAGGGTAAAAGCGTATACAGCGGGGTGGCCATCGGCCGCCTTGCCATATACCGCAAATCAGAAAATCAGGTAAAGCGGGAGAAAATCGCAGATACCGCAAAAGAGGTAAAACGGTTTGAAGATGCCAAAGATACCGCAAAACAGCAGCTTGCCGGGCTTTATGATAAGGCATTAAAAGAAGTCGGTGAAGTCAATGCAGCAATCTTTGAAGTACATCAGATGATGCTGAATGACCTTGATTATATCGAATCCATCACAAATATGATTGAAGGCCAGCAGGTGAATGCCGAATATGCCGTGGCAACGACCGGAGATACATTTTCCGAGATGTTTGCGGCAATGGATGATGATTATATGCGTGAGCGTGCAGCCGATGTCAGGGATGTGTCAAACCGCGTAGTGTCCATCCTGCAGGGCAACGGAGGAAATGGTCTGAATGCCGATGAACCGGTGATTTTACTTGCCGATGATCTGGCACCAAGTGAGACTGTACAGCTTGATAAATCGAAGGTGCTTTCCTTCGTCACCCGTCACGGCTCTACCAATTCCCATACCGCGATTCTGGCCCGTACCATGAATATCCCGGCACTGATCGGTGTCGATTTTCCGGAAGATGTCGATGGAAAAATGGGTATCGTAGATGGATACGAGGCAAGATCATCATTGATCCACCGGTCTCCGTTATGGAAGCTTACCAGAAGAAGAAAGCAGAGGATGAAGAGAAAAAGCGTCTGCTGCAGGAACTCAAGGGCAAGGAGAATATCACAAAGGACGGAACAAAGATCAACCTGTATGCAAATATCGGAAGCGTTGGGGATGTGGCATCGGTACTGGCAAATGATGCCGGCGGCATCGGACTGTTCCGAAGCGAATTCCTTTATCTGGAGAGCAGGGATTATCCAACCGAGGAAGAACAGTTTGCAGCATACCGCAAGGTAGCCGAGGCAATGGCAGGAAAGAAAGTCATCATCCGTACACTCGATATCGGTGCGGATAAGCAGGTGGATTATTTCGGACTCGACAAAGAAGATAATCCGGCAATGGGTTACCGTGCGATCCGTATCTGCCTGGACCGCCGCGAGGTATTCAAGACACAGCTTCGTGCACTGTATCGGGCAAGCTATTACGGAACCATCGCCATCATGTTCCCGATGATCATTTCTGTCACAGAGGTACAGACCATAAAGAAGATCATCGAGGAAGTGAAAAAAGAACTGGATGAGGAAAAGATTCCGTACAAGGATGTCGAGCTTGGTATTATGATCGAGACTCCGGCAGCCGTCATGATGTCCGAAGAACTGGCACAGGAAGTGGATTTCTTCTCTGTCGGAACGAATGATCTGACACAGTATACACTGGCGATCGACCGGCAGAATCCAAAGCTTGACAACATTTATGATTCCCATCATCCGGCAATCCTTAAGATGCTTAAGATGATTGTGGACAACGGTCATAAGGGTGGCTGCTGGGTTGGTATCTGTGGCGAGCTTGGGGCAGACACGACACTGACCGAGACATTTCTTAGTATGGGATATGATGAGCTTTCTGTCAGCCCGTCCATGATTTTAAAGGTTCGGCAGGAGATCCGTTCACTGGATCTGAAAGCTTAAAGAGTGGCTGACTTAACAGCCGATACAAGGGAGTATTTTATATAGTAAACGGAAAAACCGGTGCATCGTCTGGGAGGCACCGGCTTTTTTCTGTCTGGAACACTATTGGAATTTCGCATGTTTTTCTGTATAATTGAGGAAGAAAGTACGCAAGATAATATGCAAGATAATTCATACACGGGTAATGTCTTTATGGAAAACAGTCACAACGAACCAAAATACATAGAAGTAAGGGGCGCGTGTGTCCACAACTTAAAAAACGTAAATGTAAATGTCCCTCTGCATCAGATTGTCGGGATTGCAGGCGTATCCGGCTCCGGAAAATCGTCGTTAGCACTTGGCGTGTTGTATGCAGAAGGCTCCAGACGGTATCTGGAGTCGCTTTCGACTTACACCAGAAGGCGCATGACCAGAGCGGCAAAAGCACAGGTCGACGAAGTGCTGTATGTCCCGGCGGCGCTGGCCCTGCATCAGCGTCCGGGCATTCCGGGCATCCGCAGCACGTTTGGAACGGGAACCGAACTGTTAAACAGCCTGCGGCTGATGTATTCGCGGCTCGCGTCGCACCGGTGCCCGAACGGGCATTATGTTCCGCCGACACTGAAAGTTGCGGCAGAACAGGAGATCATCTGTCCGGAGTGTGGCGAACGTGTCCATGCGCCGAGTGCGGAGCAGCTTGCCTTTAATTCACAGGGAGCCTGCCCGAAGTGTGGCGGTACGGGAAGTGTCCGGACGGTGGATCTGGATTCGCTTGTACCGGACGATTCGATCAGTATTGATGAGGGTGCGGTTGCACCGTGGAACAGCCTGATGTGGTCGTTAATGACTGACGTTTGCCGGGAGATGGGCGTGCGCACCGACATTCCGTTTAAAGATCTGACCGATGAAGAAAAGGATATCGTCTATCACGGTCCGGCGGAGAAAAAGCATATTTTTTACAAAGCAAAGAAATCCAATCAGGCAGGAGAGCTGGATTTTACCTATTACAATGCGGTATACACCGTAGAAAATGCTCTGGCAAAAGTAAAAGACGAAAAGGGCATGAAGCGGTGGAGAAGTTTTTGAAGGAGGAAGTCTGCCCGGAGTGCGGCGGAAGCAGGCTGTCGGAGGCAGCCCGTGCACCGAAACTTTGTGGGATCGGACTGGCGGAAGCTGCAAAATGACGCTGAAAGAGCTGGTCGAATGGGTGGCGCATGTGCCGGAATCCCTGCCGAAAGAGATGCGTCCGATGGCGGAATCCATCTGCGAGTCGTTTAAGACCGTTGCAAAAAGGCTCATGGATCTGGGACTTTCTTATCTTTCCCTCGACCGGGCGGCGGCAACGCTTTCAACCGGGGAACGGCAGCGCATGCAGCTTGCGCGGGCGGTGAGGAACCGCACGACAGGCGTGTTGTATGTGCTCGATGAGCCGTCGATCGGTCTGCACCCGTCAAATATCGTGGGACTGAATGCGTGATGCATGATCTGATCAAAGATGGAAACTCAGTGCTTTTGGTTGATCACGATACGCAGATTTTATCGGAGGCGGACTGGGTGATTGAGATGGGATCGGAAGCCGGAGCGGGCGGTGGATATGTGATCGCAGAGGGCAGTATTCCACAGATCATTGCCAATAAAAACTCCATGATCGGACCATTTCTCGCAAAGACAAAGGATCTGCGCATCCGTCAGCCGATCTCACCGGAGGAACTGTTTGCCCTTGGAAAACTGCATCTTTCCACCGACCGCATCCATACGGTAAAGCCGCTGGAGGTGGACATCCCTAAGGGCAGGCTTACCGTGGTGACCGGGGTATCCGGTTCCGGAAAGACCACGATGGTTCTCGAAAGCCTGATTCCGGGGCTGCAGGCGCAGCTGAACGGAGAGCATCTGCCGAAACATGTGAAAGATCTTTCGGCAGAGGGCATCGCCCATGTGAAGCTGATCGATGCGTCACCGATTGGAATCAATGTCCGTTCCACGGTCGCAACCTATGCGAATGTACACGACGAACTCCGGAAGATTTTTGCCCGGACCGCGGATGCGAAAAACCGGAAATACAAGGCGGGCGATTTTTCCTATAATACCGGAAAATTAAAGTGTCCGGTCTGTGACGGAACCGGACAGATCAGCTCGATGTGCAGTTTCTGCCGGATGTGGATGTGCCGTGTCCAGAGTGCAATGGTTCCCGGTATGCAAAAGAGGCATGGGAGATCGGCTATGAAAACAAACAGGGAAACCGCTATTCCCTGCCGGAATTGATGGAGATGGATGTAAATACCGCTTTGCAGGCAACCGCGGATTTAAAGGTTGTGCATCAGCGGCTGGAAGTGCTCAAAAATCTGGGACTGGGCTATCTGACGCTGGGCGAGGAAACGCCGAGCCTTTCCGGCGGAGAGGCACAGCGGCTGAAACTTGCCAGCGAAATGGGAAAAGGACAGTCGGATTCGGTGTTTGTGTTTGATGAGCCGACGATCGGGCTGCATCCGCTGGATGTGCAGACGCTGCTTAGCGTGTTTGATGCGCTGGTTGACAATGGGGCGACGGTGCTGGTCATTGAGCACGATCTCGATGTGATCCGCAACGCTGATTATATCATTGATATGGGGCCGGGCGGCGGAGATGACGGCGGCCGGGTGATTGCAACTGGGACACCGGAGGAGATTGTGGGAAATGAAGATAGTGTTACGGGACGGTATCTGTGAAATTTGCTTTTGTAGAGTAAATCAGCCATGTGTATTTTGGGGAATATGCATGGCTGTTTTTATGGCTTATGGTCTAAAAATAATAAATATCGGGTGACTATTGAGCTTGTGCAAAAAAATTCGTTACATAAAAAAGACATTTCGTTACATGAAACTAAGTCCAGATCATAAACGATCCGATTTTAAAATAAAATCAATAAGGATCATACAACCAGATCTGCAGGCTAAAGAGATTCAAATAATAGATGTTAAAGAAATATACGATAGGCGCCGATACAATATAAGCAGGGAAGCATTGTATTTCAAAAGATCTGGAATACAGTGCTTTTTTTGCAAAATCATACAGGAAGTTTGAGAAGGAAAAGAAAAATGGGAATTACAGGATTACAAACCTACGACAGTTCAAATGCATACAATAACTCTGCCACCGGCAGGAAAAGTTCTTCCGATGATAAAAATGCAACTATATCGGATTTCATTAAGAAATTTGGGGAAGCGCGTCAGATTACAGCACAGGAATTGAAAGAAGACAAAGACTGGCGTGACATGACCGACAGTGAATGGGGCAAATTGCTTTCCGGGTTTGATAAATATATTGATACCGTAAAGGCGCAGATAAAGGAAATGGAAAGCATGGCAATTGCAAAGTATCAGGAAGCAATGGCTAAATACCGGGAAGAAATAAAGAAAAATACTCCGGCCGAAGAGGATGAAAACCATGTGCTTACCAAAGAGGAAGCATTGCAAAAACTTACGGAATCTTTTGAAGATCATGCGAAATCATTGGAAGGGAGAACAAAGCAGCAGGATCAGTCCGCACAGATGCTTGAGGATGCGATTAGAAGAAGTTCTGTCTGGAAAAATTCAAGTCAGAGGGCTCAGCAGTTTTTAGCGGCGCAGGATAAGAAAAAAGAAAATCCGGAAAATCTGCCAGAACATTTTTCAGAGAATGTGATCAAAGCAGGGGCGATGTTTCGGGATAAGTTTGTAAAGAATGGGCAGGAAAATAATGTATCCATTCAGAATCTGTTGTCGGACATTTCTTTATGGTAAGAAAGAGGTCGTAGATTTTGAATAATGAAAGCATGCTGAAAATTGCAATATGTGATGATGAACAGCCAATTAGAGATTACCTAAAAAACTGACAGAGAAATGCACGGATGCACAGGTCCATGTCTTTGCAAATGGGGAAGAGTTGTTATCCGATCCGACCGTATATGATATCATTCTGCTTGATATTTCCCTGAATCGGAAGCCGGACAGTGGCAAACCAAACGGCATGGAAGTCGCAAAGAAAATCAGGGAAACCTCCGATGTGATCATTATTTTTGTGACTGCCTTAAAGGAATATGTGTTTGAAGGCTATGATGTAGGGGCATTTCATTATCTCTTAAAGCCGGTCGATGAACAGAAATTCATGGAAGTCATGGACAAGGCGATCAGTCAGATCAAAAAGGAAAAGAATACACAGCCGCTCATTATCCGAATGGATGGCAATTACATTAAGATACCGGTCAACAATATTATTTATGCGGAAAATGAAGCGAGAAAAATCGTTCTGCACACGAAAAACATGAAGGAAGAAACCTACAGTTTTTACGAAAAAATGGAAGTGTTAGAGCAGAAACTGGGAGATCATTTTTTCCGATCGCACCGGGGATTTTTGGTGAATCTGCAGGAAGTTGTCCGCTATGACAATGCCAATATTGAACTGAAAAATGGCGATAGAGTGTTTCTGGCAAAACAAAAATATAACGATTTTGTAACTGCTATATGAATTATCTGAGAAAGGCATAAACTGCAATGAGAGATATTGTGTACAACGTTTTCGATATCATAAGCTATTTTGTGCAGGGAATGTTGCTGGTTAATTTGTTGAAAGAAACACAGCCACGTTTTCCATTCAAAAAATATCATAGTGCTGCGATACTGCTGGGACAGTATGTGGCAGTCCAGATTTTTCTGCACTATTCTGTCTTTATAAAAAGTCTGCTCTATGGGAAAAGCATGGTCATGAATAACAGCCGCCAGAGTATCCTGCCGGTACTGATCAGCATGCTGGTTACCTGTGTGGCAGGCATTTTTTTGTTCAACGAAAGCAGACTCAAAATCATTTACTATGTTGTGACCTTTTATTCCGTAATGGAACTCTTAAAATTTGCCATTTATCCTCTTTTTCTGTGGCTGCTTACAAAGCTGGTAGATCTGAATCAATATTTATTTCTGGACAGGCAGATGTATGGAGAAACCATGTTTTTTGAAGTGAATTCCGGAATTGAAATGTTCTGGAATCTGAGCTATGTTCTGGTGCTTCTTGTCTTCACATACAGGATCATTGTCTGGATGAAAAAGTACCTTGAAATGAAAGAAAACTATGAAAATTCACAATTGATTTTTGTGTTATTTCCAAGCGTGACCGGACTATTGTTATGTCTGATGATCCGCAGCATGATGTTCTCGATGGAGGACAATGATATTCATTCGCTGTTTGACAGCGGCCGGAGATGAATCTTATGGTTCCATGTACTTCCCTGTTGTGTATTGTGATGATTATTTTTACCGCAAAAATGCTGCACAAACTAATCGTTGAAAGCAACCAGAAAATCGAAATCAGTATTTATCAGGAACGGATCCGGGAAATGGAGCAGCATATCGGAGATATCGAAAACCTTTATGCCGGAATCCGCGGGATGAAACATGACATGAAAAATTATATCGCGGATATGGAGGCATTGATGCAGGAGGAAACAGGAAACCCCACTGCGTTCCGGCAGTATCTGGATTCCCTGCAGGCATCCGTGGAACAGCTGGATATGAAATACAATACCGGCAATCCGGTGACCGATGTCATTATGCAAAGATATGTGCAGCTGGCAAAAAACTATGACATTGCGTTTCAGGCGGACTTTCTTTTCCCTTCCAGTATGAATATGGATGCTTTTGACCTGAGCATTATCATAAACAATGCTTTGAATAATGCGTTAGAGCCTGCAGGCGGCAAAAAGAGGGCAGAAAATTTATCGAACTGAGTGCGTACCGGCGCCAGAATATGTTTTTTATTATCGTTAAAAACAGTTTTGACGGGAAACTTGTCAGAAGCCGGAGCGATGGCAGACTGCTCACGACAAAACCGGATTCCAAAAATCATGGACTGGGGCTTCGGAATATTGAAGTGTGTGCGGAAAAATATTATGGAAAAACGGAAGTTACCGTTCGGGAGGATGAGTTTGAACTGGCGGTTATGCTTCAGGAACGAATAGAATAATTGACACCATATACGACACCATGTATAATATAAGCAGGAGGGTATAACAATGTCAAAATGGGGTAAACTCATAACACGTATATGCAATTTATCAAAAGACCTCCGGTTTGATGAGTTACGGAAAGTATTGGAAAGCTGCGGGTACGAAATGAATGCACCAAGAAGTGGAAGCAGTCATTACACGTTCAGAAAGCAGGGATGTGCGCCTATCACAATACCAAAACATGAACCGATCAAAAAAGTATATGTAGAATGGTAAGGCAGATTGTAGAAAGCGAGGCGGAGAATGATGAAGACGCTGAATGATTATATGGCAATGTCCTATCGTATGGAAATTATAGAAGATAAGGATGAGGGTGGATTTGTGGTTTCTTATCCGGATCTGCCAGGGTGCATTACCTGTGGAGAAACTGTAGAAAGTGCAGTAGAAAATGCGTTAGATGCAAAAAAGGCATGGCTTGAAGCTGCATTAGAAGATGGTGTAGAGATTCATGAGCCAGATAGTCTGGAGGATTATTCCGGGCAATTCAAATTGAGAATTCCACGAAGTCTGCACAGATCGTTGGCAGAACATTCCCAGAGAGAAGGAATCAGCATGAATCAGTATTGTGTATACCTTCTTTCCAAAAATGATGCGGTGTTTTCAAAATAAGATGATGCAGCAAAAATGTAAATGAAATGCTTTTCAGTTGCGTGAATTGATGAATATAGATTGCAGATAAGAAACAGAAATCAGCAAATCAGCGGGTACAATATGCCCGCTGATTTTTTCGTTACATGAAAAGGGCGATTCGTTACATTTGATTGGAAGAAAAAGAAAAAGGGCGATATAAACATTAGTAAAATATGGCAAAGGAGATGGTTGTGAAATGAATATAAGTGCAACAGCAGCTATGGGTTATACTTATACAAATATAAAAACAGGCGTATCCCAAAAGAAGGATGTTTCGAATGAGAATACTTGTGAGAAGCAGACGCAAAAGGAATACAAAAATGTTGTCAAAGAGTATAAGCAGAAGCATCCGGATTCCGCATCTCATGTGAACCAGCAGGTCCAGGCAGGCAAAAACTATATGAAAAACTGCGGTGGCGATGAGATATCCAGAAGCGATATGACAATGGATGAGTATAAAGCTTTTTTTAAGAACCTGATGGATGGCATCTCTTTTGACAGTTCACAGGCAAACTGTAAGGAAATGTGGTCAATCACCGAAGATGGCTGGGAGCAGATGAAAAATGACCCGGAGTATGAAGCTGGGTGCTTGGCTATACGATAGAAAACCGTTCGGTGCACTTTCCGTTTCAGGCATCATTTCTGAACGTAGAAAAATTCGGCGCATCGATCGAGGAACATAATGGAGAAGGGATTCCAATGAATACGGAAAGTCCGAAAAAGTCTGAGAAAAAGGACGAATCATGGTGGAGTAAGCGTCAGAAAAGAATGAAAGAACTGATGAAAAGACAACAGAAAGCAGCATTAAAACGGGCGCAGGAACGAAGAAACGTGACAGATATATACGAAGAAAATATTGACATATTCACAGAGAGCATGATGGGAGGAAAAAATGGCACTGAATATTTCTAGTTCACAAATTTACGCAGGACGTTATCACTACAAAAGACCGGAAATACCAAATTGGCTGGATACGCAGAAATACACGGCAAGTACACCTGGAAAATCAGTAAAAGAAGCAACCGGAGTGGATACTGTAACAATTTCCGACGAAGGTCTTGCAAAGGCGAAGGACTGGCGAGAATACACAAAAGACAATGAAAATATATCCCACACAGGTGTAAATCCAAAAGAGGAACTTTATAAGGAACTGAATACGGTAAACAATATCGACACGGCAAGTATGTTCAACTGTGAACTCGGGGAAGTTGCAGACCAGATCCAGAAAGAAAATGGACTTGGTGATCATTCGCGGTCGCAGGAGGAATTTCTTACCGTCATGGCGAAAGCCTATCAGTCATTTATGACCGTATTGATGAAGAATTTTCCGATCCGGACCGGGACCCGACCTGGATCAGACAGGAGGACGGAACACTTGTGGAGGAAACAAAACAGGATCGTATCGACGCTTTAAACAAGGCGTACAACTCCAGAGCGGAATTTGCGGCTGCATCGGCAAAAGTTATGGCAGAGATCGACGAGACCTTTCATGGTGGAAATTACAGGGAAGGTTTTATAGATGAACTGCAGAAGAAAGTAATGGAATCGTGGCACAATGCAGTGGATGAAAAAAATATGCAGCGGCAGAAAGTTTCCTCGTTTCAGGATTACCCGGTGGATCTGGGGATTGGTGCGGACTGGAGTGCAAAAATTAACAAACTGTTTTACAGATAATATATTTTGGGGTGAAAAGGAGAGATAAGATTATGGCAGTAAAAGTAGGAAACAGTTGGGTGTCGGAAACGGCACTGACATATGCGAAGGCAAAATCCGGCAGCGGCACGTCCGTATCGCTAAAAGCGCTTTCGGACCGGTATCCGGGCGTGAATTTTACAACAAACACACAGAACTTTTCACAGAAAGGCACAAACAATATTCAGATCGCACCGAATATTCTGGTGCAGATGCAAAATGATCCGACAAACGTGTGGAATATGAGGCTTTGATTTATGATTGCGCGCAGCTGGTATACAGCGGAAAAATGAGCCAGGGAGGTATGGGCTACCATATAAAAGCGGCAGGAACGGTCATCAATGCGGATGGCAGTGTCAGTGGCTGGTCAATTGCGGAAGATGATGATGGCGGGCAGACGCGAAACAGCACCAAACTGGACAAGGATAAGAAAGACACCTGGGCTGATAAAATCCATGAAAAACAGAAAGCAAAAAGTGAAAAAGCAAGGAAAGAGGCAGCGGCACGGCTGCAGGAGCAGATGAACGGGACGGAGATGAAATCGTACGCGGACAATCTTTTTTTGTCGCAGGCAGGAATGGACAGTTACAACCAGCTATCCTCAGTCAGTTATCAGGACTACGTGAACCGCTTTGAGAGTGAAGTGTCAGAAGTATATGAAAAAGATGGTAATGCAGATGCCGTAAAATCAGACAGTTTTGACCAGCATGTAAACAGAATGGCTGCCGCATACGATAAAATGAAAAACAGCATCGAAGAAAAATATGCAAAGGAAGATCACAAAACGGAATATCATCATTTTTCAATGACGCGATGATTTAACCATTTCCGGGAGTGGAAACGGATGGAGAAAATGATCGCGCGCAGCGTCCAGTCGGAAAACATACCGATCCAGACAGCAATCGGGCCGAATCCCCATACCCGGCAGAGATAAATGCACAGGCTTACCCGGCACAGCCACATGGTGCAGCAGGAGGTGATCATGGAGAATTTTACGTCACCTGCAGCGCGCATACCATAGGGTGGATGAAGGAAAGTACCCAGGAAACTGGCTTTACGATCGTGATGAAGCTTATCATGAAAAAGCACAGTTTTGCGCTGGCAGGTTCCATTCCGGCAAGCATGGTAATCGGTTTGGTCAGCGCAAAAACGAGCAGGCAGCTTGCGATGATGACTGCCTCTGACAGCCGGGACAATTTCTTAATATAATAGATGGCTTCATCTTTGCGTCCTGCACCCAGACACTGACCGACCACGGTCATCAGTCCGATTCCGATGCCTATGGCAGCAATACCGTTTAAGTTTTCCAGAATATTGGTCATTGCCTGCGCGGCAATCGCTACGGTTCCAAGTGTGGAAACCGTAGACTGGATGGCAAGTTTACCGAACTGGAACATACTGTTTTCAATACCGGATGGAATTCCGATAAACAGAATTTTTTTAATCAGATACCAGTCCGGGCGGATGGAAAAATAGTTGCGGATACTTATCGGCGCGTTGTTACTGCGCAGCTGCCAGATAACAACGATGGCACAGAAAATACGTGATACCAGCGTGGATATCGCCGCACCTTCGACGCCCATGCCAAGGACAAAGATCAGGATCGCATTTCCGCCAATGTTCATAAAATTGGAAATAACCGAGATGATCATCGGATTGCGGCTGTTGTTCTGGGAGCGCATAATCGAAGCACCGGCATCGTACAGTCCGATAAACGGAAACGATAACAGAGTAAAGAAGAAATAAATCCGGGAATTGGTCATGACATCGCGTTCTACTTTTCCAAAGATTACATGAAGCAGCGGATCACGGAATATCAGACAGAAAACGGATAAAGTTACAGACAGAATGACCATGACAAACAAAACCTGCCGAGCAGAACGGTTGGCATCTTTTTTGTTCTGGCTGCCGAGATACTGGGAGCACAGGATCGCGCCCCCGGCAGATAAGGCAGACAGTGCCTGAATGACAAGAATATTGATGGAATCCACCAGGGAAACGGCAGAAATTGCGGCAGAGCCGACATTGCTGACCATCATAGTATCGGCGGTCCCCATTAAAGAAGAAAGCAGCTGTTCCACAATAATCGGGATCAGCAGCTTTCGTAAGTCCAAATTGTTATATAAATGCTGTGTGTTATCGTGCATAAATGAAATCCTCTTTTCTTACTTCCAGATATATTTTAGCACGATATTTTTCAATGGGAAAGGGAGTATTCGATTAATGATTGCATTGCCCAGTGTGCGGTGCGGAGTCAGTTATAATTTTGCGACTTGACAAGTATGATAGTTTCATCCTATTCTTAAATACAGGCAATTGCGAAACCGGTGCAGCGCATAACGTTCGTACCTGTTTCGCAATCGCCTGTATAGAAACGAAGAGGAAGGAACTCCCATGGAACAACATAAAACCGGCACACTCTATCTGTGTGCCACCCCGATCGGCAATCTTGAGGATATTACATACCGTGTACTGCGGACACTCAAGGAAGTGGATCTGATCGCAGCAGAGGATACGAGAAACTCCATCCGGCTGCTCAACCATTTCGAGATTAAGACACCGATGACCAGCTATCACGAATACAACAAAATCGATAAGGCCTACCAGCTTGTCGCAAAAATGCGTGAGGGTAAAAACATTGCATTAATTACAGATGCAGGGACACCGGGCATTTCCGATCCGGGAGAGGATATTGTGCGCATCTGCTATGAAGAAGGGATTCCGGTCACTTCGCTGCCGGGCGCAGCCGCCTGTATCACCGCACTGACCATGTCGGGACTTCCGACACGCCGGTTTGCATTTGAGGCGTTTCTTCCCAAGGATAAAAAGGAGCATCAGGCGGTGCTTGAAGAATTAAAGACCGAGACACGTACGATTATTATCTATGAAGCACCACACCACCTTGTGCGCACTTTGCAGGAACTTTCGGATACCCTCGGCGGAGACCGCAGGCTTACCATCTGCCGGGAACTGACCAAGCGGCATGAAGAAAAGCTGCAGATGACGCTTGCGGACAGTTTATCCTATTACGAAGTCAATGAGCCGCGTGGGGAATATGTCCTCATCATTGCCGGCCGTTCCCGCGAAGAGATGAAAAAGGAGGAACAGGCCGGATGGGAAGCACTTTCCCTGGAGGAACACATGGCGCATTACGAGTCCCAGGGGATTGACCGCAAGGAAGCCATGAAACGTGTCGCAAAAGACCGTGGGGTCAGCAAGCGCGATATCTATCAGGCACTGTTAAAATAAAAAAGATCAATGGACTTTATTTTAACTGATCCCGCACGGTTTTTTCGAGAACGGAAAAAGGCGAAGGACCGGTGCGAAGGATTGCTTCGTGAAATGCAGACACCGAAAAGCTTTTGTTTTCGAGCGCAAGCTGTTCACGCATCTGGCGGAATTTCAGATAGCCAACATAATATTTTAGGTAGTTTCCCGGTTCTTCGAGGATCAGATCCGTGATTCTTTTTACCGTGGCAGTATCATCTACGCCGTATTCGCTCCAGAATGCGGCGTTTTTTCTTTTTCCCATCCAAAATAATGAATCCCGATATCCGCAGTGGCATAGAGACTGAGTGTTGCGGCCTGGTTGTGCTGTAACAGGGAGGCGAGATCCGGATCAAGTCCGGCATAATAGAAAGACTGCATTTCCGTGTAGGTTGCCCAGCCTTCGGTGTAACCCGGATAGTTGAGGAGGGAGAGGACTTCCGGAGCACCATAGGAGGAGGTGCAGATGGTCTGGTACAGATGACCGGGATATCCTTCATGCGCAAGCGTTGTAAAGTAATAGATATCCGTATCATTTTTAGCATCGTTTATGTAGATCCGGTTGTGTGAAATATCATCAATCGGAGCCGTGATATAAAAGGCGGGAGCCAAGTACTCACTGAGTGCCGGATCAACGTGGCAGATTTCCACGTCTGTCTGTGGTGGTGCAGGGAAGTCAGTAAGGATTTCTTTTTGCAGCCGGGAAAGCATGGCATTTTCCTCTTTCAAGGCAGCATCGGGTTTCGGAGACTGGGAAGCAAGTTTCGGATTTTTTTCCAAAAGATTCTGACAGAACGTGAGATCTTCCCGCCGGGCTTTGGCAATCTGGGAAAACAGATCTTCCACGCTGTCATCACAGCCCGTATCTGCAGACACGACCGCCTCGTAATAGGCTTTTCCTTCCGGGAAGTTACAAAGCCCCCAGTTGTTATGTCCCCGTCCCAGCAGCATGGTAAGTCCTTTGATCATCTGGCTGTAAGCCGGAATGACATGATCACTCAGAACTTTGGAATGTTGCTTCAAATAAGCATTTTTTTGGGTATCCGTAAGCCCATCCATGGCATTTAACCGATTGGAAAACGTATCGATCAGAAAATTGTCATCGGGATGTTCGGTGAAAACTTCACACCCTTCAATGACTTTTAAGCAGGCTTCATCGGACATGAAAAGTCCTGCATCGGCTTTCTTTTGTTCATAATCTAAAATCCCTAAAAAATAAGTATCCATCTGCGACAACAGTCCGAGATAATCTTTAATATCTCTGGTATTGCGGAAAGTATACTCTGCCAGAAGCACAGGCAGCTGTGAGGTGACACCACCGGAAGGGGTCAGAGGTTCATCGTAATAGGGATAGGCAGCAAGGTTCTGCTGGCGTGAAATATAATCGGAAAGCAGCCGGCAGGTCAAGCGGTCTTTTCCTTTGAGAGAGCGGTGAGAATATTTTTTGAGTTCTTCCGAAAGTTTTTTGAGCTGTCTGGCCTGGTTGTGAGGACTGTCACCGGACAGACTGCCAAGCGTGATCTCATAAGAGTCAATGCCGGCAGCTTTTGGATCTTTTAGCGTAAAGTGCAGATTCATGGTGTTGGATTTTATCTCTTCGCGAAAAAGCGTGGTACAAAATTCAGAAAAAGAACCGGTACTTTTTCCGGCAGGGGAGAGGATGACTGCATAAATAATGGAGAGTACCGCAGCCAGAAAAATACCCACGGAAAGCATCCGGTGTTTTTTCAAAAGATGTTTCATACCAGAAACTCCTGTAAGAAAACTTAAGAAAATTTATGCAGGGAAAGCCTGGGCTATGCCTTCCCTTTTGGTTTATCTGGTAATTGCAAAAGGAATATGAAAAAAGCAAAGCCCATACAATGATTTAAGAACGCAAACAGGAGGCGCGGATGAACTATTTATGGGGTGGAATGATTCTTGTCGGGGTGGTGTATGCTGCAATGACTGGAAATCTTGGAGCAGTGACCGACCAGGCACTTGCTTCGGCAAAGGAAGCGGTAAGCCTTTGCCTGACAATGACAGGTGCCATGGCATTCTGGGTAGGACTTATGAAGATTGCGGAAAAAGGGGGGATGGTAAACCGTGCGGCATCTGCAATGGGACCGATACTACATTTTTTGTTTCCGTCAGTTCCGGAAAATTCCGCAGCAGGCAGATATATGGCAACGAATATGGTGTCCAATTTTCTGGGGCTGGGCTGGGCGGCAACCCCGGCAGGGATTTCTGCCATGAAAGAGTTAAAGCGGCTGCAGAAAATGTCAAATCAGGCGACAGACGCGATGTGTGATTTTCTTATCATTAATATTTCTTCCCTGCAGCTGATACCTGTGAATATCATTGCATATCGCAGCCAGTATGGAGCCGTAAGTCCGGCTGCAATTGTAGGACCGGCCATCATTGCCACTAGTATTTCCACGTTGGCAGCTGTCATTTTCATCAAGCTCCGGCAGGCATTTGGGAGGGTGGAAAAATGAATTTGATTCTGTACTTATCCGAGGCAGTCATTCCGATTCTGGTATTGCTCATTGTGGGAAATGGCCTGATGCACCGGCAGCATGTATATGAGGATTTCCTGGAAGGGGCAAAAAGCGGAATCCGCACAGCAGTGGAGATTATGCCGACACTAATCGGACTGATGGCAGCAGTAGGAATTTTGCGGGCTTCGGGTTTTTTGGATTTTATTTCCGGGTGGCTTGGGAAATTAATGGCGGCGACAGGATTTCCGACCGAGCTGATCCCGGTTGCTGTGATAAAAATGTTTTCTTCCTCTGCAGCAACGGGACTTTTACTGGATATCTACAAAACACATGGTGCAGATTCGATGCTGGGACGTGCGGCATCGGTTATGCTCAGTAGCACAGAGACCATTTTTTATACCATGTCGGTTTATTTTATGTCGGTAAAAGTAAAAAAGACAAGATATACACTTCCGGGAGCCCTTTTTGCAACCACTGCCGGAATTGTGGCAAGTGTATTTCTTGTGTGGAAAACCTGAAGTTGTAAGAATCGTGTTATTGTTCGCATGGCAACCTGTGTGTAGCAGCAAAATTGTCAAAAAATATCCGGATTATGATAGAAATATGTTGACTTTAAACATATTTTAGTTCAGAATAAAAGGCAGAAGATACAGAGATTTGTATGTTACAACAGAGAGGAAGTATATAATATGGCATTTGGAAAAAAGACAGACAGAGCCGGTCTGCAGGCCGTTCTGGAATTGAAAAATGTAGATTATTCAAAAGATCCGGAGATACAGCAGCTGTATACCCGTCTGGTGAACGGACGCAGCCAGTTCGGTCAGATCTTGGCAAAGAATGCATCCGCATCGTTACAGATCGCAGAGGTTGTGGACGCCTTAAAAGATTATAATTCCAAGATGGAATCTGTTTCACAGCAGATTGCACAGGCATCGGAGGACGCTACGCAGTCTGCGTCAGAAAGTTCGCGTGTGGCAGGGGAGGTTTCCAACCAGCATGAGGAACTGACCAATACGATATTGTCTGCATCGGAAGAATCTGCAGCGATTTACAAAAATATCGAAGAGGGACAGCAGGAGCTGACGGCTATCCGCGATCTGTCCGATAAGACGATCAGTGAATCAAGTACCATGAAACAGAATATGGAGAAGCTTTTTGACATTATCAGTAATATGAATGAAGTCATTGAAGGGATCAATTCCATTTCCAGCCAGACCAATCTGCTGGCACTGAATGCATCCATCGAGGCAGCCCGTGCAGGAGAAGCCGGAAAAGGATTTGCAGTAGTTGCGGAAGAGATCCGTAAACTTGCAGAACAGACCCAGAACATGACAGCCAACATGAGTGAATTCGTGGAGCGTATCAAAGAAGCATCCGCAAAGAGTTCAGACAGTGCAAACACCGCGGTGGAGGCACTTGGGGATATGAGCGAGAAGATTAATTCTGCATGGGAGATCAATGATGCGAACCAGAAGAGTGTGGGAAAGATTTCCGATTCCATCAGTTCCCTGGCAGCTGTCAGCGAAGAGATTTCAAGTTCCATGGATGAGATGGCAAATCAGGCGAACCATATCCAGCAGCAGTGTGAGCAGCAGCAACAGGATGCGCAGAGACTGGAAGAACTCCGGGAGAATTTAAAAGACGCAACAACACCGGCATACCAGATATTGGATGATCTGGAGAATGCAAAGCAAATTGCCGGAGAGATGAAGAAAGATGTATTTTATAATACAGAGGCTGTATAGCGGCAACTGGCATCCTTATTATAAGAATATTAAAAATATCAATTTGCCATATAGCACAGGAAATCAGACAGGGGTTGTCACACGGTGACAGCCTCTTTTTTCCCTGTTTGCGGAGAAAGGAGAAAAAATGGAAGCAACGGAACAGTTTTTGCAATGGGTGGAGGAATCGGGCAACATTGTATTTTTTGGTGGAGCAGGGGTATCGACCGAGAGCGGAATCCCGGATTTCCGTAGTGTGGATGGTTTGTATAATCAACAGTATAAGTATCCGCCGGAGACTATTTTAAGCCATAGTTTTTACCGGCAGAATCCGGAAGAGTTCTATCGGTTTTACCGGAACAAAATGCTCTGTCTGGATGCACAGCCAAATATCACCCATTTCAAACTGGCAGAGTTGGAAAAAGCAGGAAAACTGAAAGGGGTCGTGACCCAGAATATCGATGGTCTGCATCAGAAAGCCGGAAGTAAAAACGTCATGGAATTGCATGGAAGCGTATTGCGCAATTACTGCGAACGCTGTGGACAGTTTGTCAGCGCGGAAGATATTCTCCACTCGGAAGGAGTTCCGGTCTGTCCTGTCTGTGGTGGTCCGGTGAAGCCTGACGTAGTTCTTTATGAAGAAGGGCTGAACCAGAAAACACTGCAGGATGCGGTATTTTATATCAGCCATGCGGATATGCTGATTGTGGGAGGAACTTCGCTTGCCGTATATCCGGCAGCCGGCCTGATTGATTATTACAGGGGAAATAAGCTTGTTTTGATTAATAAGAGTGCAACTCCAATGGATGCGCGTGCGGATCTTCTTATCCAGGATGGACTTGGAAATGTCTTTTCACAGATCAAGTGTTAGCCAGAGAAAATAATAGACAATTGCAAAACATACTCCGGCTTCTGCTGTCGCGGGTTTTACAATTGTCTATAAGGGGAGAAAAAGAAGGAGACCAGCTATGAATCAGTACCAGTATGAAGTGGGAGATATTGTGAAATTAAAAAAGCCACATCCGTGTGGCAGCCATGAATGGGAGATTTTGCGCGTGGGCGCGGATTTCCGCCTGAAATGCACTGGCTGTGGACATCAGATGATGGTGACACGCAAGCTTGTGGAAAAGAATACAAGAGGCTTGCGGAAGCCGGAATAAAGTGCATGTAGTGAAATTGTAATTTCCATAGTATTAAAAATTGCTTCTTTAGATACCATGAAAAACAGTATCTGGAGAAGCAATTTTCTGTTATAAAGGCTTGCGGGCCTTAATTTTTGTAAATTCAATAATTTCTTTCTTATCCTCTTCGGATATCTTGTTAAAATAAAAAAGCAATTCTTTTTCCAGATTCGTATGAAACATGTACTTTTTTTTTATTCGCGGGATCATTAAAAAATTCAAGAAACTCAGATAAGTCTTCGCTGGATTGGGAAGGAACCGGTGCATCGTAAGAAACTTCGCGGTCAATATCAACAGTCAGATGCATGAGATCGTCAATTGAAATATTGTATAGCCCCGCCAGTTTATATAATGCTTCGGCATCCGGTGTCCGTCTGCCAGTTTCATAATGGCTGTATGTCTGGCGGACAATACCAAGTACCGCGGCTACATAATCCTGCGTGTAATTATTTACCTTTCTCAGTTCTTTCAATTTCTGAGGAAGTTTTTTTTCACTCATAATAAAATACCACCTTTTCTTAAAATTAGTCTATTTTTTCACATATCATGAAATGTTACAGATAGTAGCTATTGATAAAACAGAAGTTAATTTATTGTAGGAAGCGAAAAAATAGTCATATAGTTACAGAATGTTGCATAGAAATGTAAAATATGCACAAAAATAAACAATTTTTAAAGGAATGAGAATGGAAAAATTAGATAAAAAGTAACAAAATGTAGCAATTATAAAAAACAGAGGTTAACAAACTGTAGCGAACTGACGATATAAAAGATACAAAACGTAGCGAAAAGGTTTTTGCGTGCATGGAGGTAAAAAATGCTGAAACTTTCATTGAAACAGGGACAATACGTAAATATCGGGGATGACATCCGTGTGGTCTATGTAGGTGGTTCGGGTAATCACGCAAGGCTGCTCATTGATGCCCCGAGAGAACTCAATATTGCCAGAAGTACCACGGAAGAAAATCCGGCACGAAAGAGAGAAACCTATTATGCAGAGCCGGGCATTTCCAGAGAGGCACAGCAGGAAATTAAGAGAATCCTGTGGAACGAGCGGATGAAGGCAGAGGCAAAGAAAGATGCAGAGAGTTTGAAAGATAAATTTAACTCCTGATCTGTTTTAAATTCTGGTAATAGGCGGGGCACACCCGGGACGCTTCGCTTATTGCGGTACATCGAAAGGTGTATGGCTAAATATACAAGGTTGCAAAGCATCACAGATGCTTGTGACGCGCTACTATGAAGTGACGCAATAAGAACACCTTAGGAAAAGGATTTCCGGAGGAAAAGACATAATACCCCGCATAGCGGGAGTTCAAGGAGGATTCAATTATGAGTATGGTAGTACAACACAACATGCAGGCAGCAAACGCAAACAGAATGCTTGGTATCACATCCGGAGCACAGGCTAAGTCAACCGAGAAGTTATCTTCCGGTTACAAGATCAACGTGCAGCAGATGATGCAGCAGGACTTACCATTCCGAGAAGATGAGAAAGCAGATCCGCGGACTGGACAAGGCATCTTCTAATGCACAGGATGGTGTATCTTCTGTACAGACCGCTGAAGGTGCTTTAACAGAAGTTCACAGCATGTTACAGCGTATGAATGAGCTTGCAGTTCAGGCAGCAAACGGTACAAATTCCAAGGATACAGACCGTAAGGCTATCCAGGACGAGATTGATCAGTTAAATACAGAGATCGACCGTGTTGCTGAGACAACCAAATTCAATGAGATTTACCTGTTAAAGGGTGATGACGGTGAGAAGACAATTAATCTTAAGGCACATGATGCCGGGTTAAAGGGAACTCTGACTGATAATGGTGATGGAACAGCTACATTCAAAATGGATGCATTGAAGGCTGGAGATAAAGTTTCAATCGGAGGCCAGACGTTTTCCATTGGAGCATCTAAACAGGAATTAACGGACATGTTGAAAACTGCTGATATTGATACACAGCATCAGGATGTTGTGGTAAATGGAGATACTTATAAATATGTGGCTGCAAAAGCAGCTGGTACAAAGGTAGATGGAAATGCAGCTGGATGGTATAAAGACGGAATTGTACCAGCGGATACTGGTGCCGGAATTGTAGCAGATGCAGATTATGCGGATGCAGCTGCATTTAGTACAAAAGTAACATCTGGAACTGTTAAAGTAGGTACAAAGGAACTGTCCCTTATTGCAGATAATGATGGTGATGGAGTTGATGATAACAACAAAAATGTAAATCAGTAAAGAAAAAGCATATAGTCTTGCAGCAGCTGAATTATTGAAAGCAAACCAGATTGGTGATACTCAGAATCAGGCAAAAGTGGGTATTGATAAAAACTATACTGCAATGACACTTGCAAATGCAACTAATACAATTGAAATTCATACAGGAACTGCAAAAGTTGCCAACACATTAAGTTTCAGCCTTCATGTAGGTGCAGATGCTGACATGACAAACAAGATCACAGTTGATATTGACACCATGAACTCTGCAAACCTTGGAATCAAGGGCTTAAACGTAACGGACAAGAACGGTACAGCAGCAACCTACGCAATCGATGCTATTTCCGATGCTATCTCTAAGGTTTCTTCCCAGAGATCTGCACTCGGTGCTGTACAGAACAGATTAGAGCACACCATCGACAACCTGGATAACATTTCCGAGAATACATCTTCTGCTGAGTCTCGTATCCGTGATACAGATATGGCAAAAGAGATGGTAAACTACAGCAAGAACAACATTCTTGCACAGGCTGGACAGTCTATGCTTGCACAGGCTAATCAGTCTAATCAGGGTGTACTTTCTCTGTTACAGTAAAAGCAAATATGGTCATTACACATCAAAAGGGATTCCTCGGAATCCCTTTTGGTGTGTTTATGCTTTCACTGGCATAGAATTTAATGCTTTTTCATATTCTTCTGGAGAATATTTTTTTAAAATTTGTTCTTTGGTTAAACCAAGATCAATCATATTTTGAATTGCATCGATTCTGCCTCTGGCTTCTCCTCTGCTTCGCCTTGTTCCAGCAATTCTTCAGACCGTAACTTCAAAATCTTACCACCCATAATCTCACCCAATCCTTTCCTGATAGCATTATCCTCTGGGATAATATAATCCGCGATTTTCTCAATTAAAACAATCATATCCATATAAAAATGCGACTTTTGTTCTTTTTTCGGACGCGTCCTCTAACCTTCGGTTGATCTCCCGGAAATCGTCCAGCAGATGCTTCACTTTTTTTCGAATTTGTTCCATTATGTTTCAAAAAATGCTCATATCGTAAGATATGATACGGAAGTAGAATCAGCAGTCGTTTTTCAAAAATCCGATCCACCGTGTATCTTTTCGCCTGCAAAACCGGAACGCGGTAACGTACTTTCTGACCATCTGCAAACGTTACGATTGCCTCATGATAATCCGGAAGCGAACGGTGATTGCGGATGTAAAGCACGCACGATTGAGGAAACGCAATCTCCCAAATTGCATGTTCCCCCAAAGAAGCATGTTCAAGTGCAATCGAAATGTCGTACTCGAACATCCGGATAACCATTGTCCTGTCCTTAGAGGACTGGCATTCCAGATGGTATATATGTCCACCAATCCGGATAATGGAGTCCGTGATCACGTTCCGTACTTTTCGTAATGTTCGTTTCGCAATTGTTCAAACTGTTCCTCCTCGCTGTAAGAAGTATGGAAAACTTCGTTGATCAGAGGGATGAGAAGCTGCGGCATTTTTTGCGCGATGGTTCGGAATACATCGTCGAAAATCGTGCTGTGTTCTGTTGTGTTTTCTGTGTCGGCATCTGGCAACGAAGTTGTCAAAATGTCAGTGTTCCCCATGTAGTGTCCTACCTTTCCTTTAGTATATATCATAAGCATCTGCTTTTACAATATAGAAAGTATAAAAAACAGAGCTGTTATGACCAGTTCTATGAAATTGTGGTTCTAATGGAAATTTATGAGCGAAATGCTCTCCATGAGTGGTGATTGCGGTACAATGGCGATGTATCGCATAAGTAATTGTGGTATGTAATTTTATAAACCCAGTAAAAACAGAATATCGTATTTTCGGACAGAAGTCAAATGATTTATAACAGTAACAGAAAAACAACAATTGCGATACGATTGGAAAATAAATCGTATCACGATTGTTGTTGTAAAATTATTTTCTGGTTTATAGGATCTCCTCAAGCCCATACAATGCCGCACCCAGTGCACCGACAATCTCTGGTTCCTCATAGATATGTAGTTTTTCTCCAAGCTGCTCCTCCAGCACGGCGACGACACCCGGATTCTTGGCAACACCGCCAGTCATCATATATCCCGGATTCAGACCGACACGTTTCAGGAGGGACATTGCTTTCCCGGCAATTGCCTTGTGAATTCCATGTGCAATATCGGCAATCTCTTTGTTCTGTGCGATCAGGGAGATAACTTCCGATTCAGCAAAAACACTGCACATGCTGCTGATTTCAATATTTTCTTTGGACTGCAGGGATACCGGGCCAAGTTCGTCGATACTGATTTCCAGGGAGCGCGCCATCATTTCCAGAAAGCGGCCGGTTCCGGCGGCACATTTATCATTCATGACAAAATCGGCAACTTCTCCATTGTCATTCAGCCGGATGGCTTTGCTATCCTGACCGCCGATATCGAGGATCGTGTGAACGTCCGGGAAGAGAAGATGCGCACCTTTTCCGTGGCAGCTGATTTCGGTTACATTTTTGTCCGCAAATGGAATGCTGACACGACCATAACCCGTGGATACAATCAGGGAAATATCTTCCCGGTCAAGTCCGGCCTTTTTCAGAACGTCTGCCAATGCGGCATCTGCACTCTGGGAAGATTTGGCTCCGGTGCGGACAACTGAAAATGCTTTGATCTGTCTGTTTTCGTCTAAGATTACGGTGTTTGTAGAGGTAGAGCCGCTGTCAATTCCTAATGTATACACAGTATCACCCTTTCTTTTTATTCACTTTGTTTTTCCCCGGTCAGACAATCCTTTTTTCACTTTCAATTCTTCCATAAAGGCTTCTACACGGGTCCGGACCTGTCCGGCACATTGTCTGGTGGAATCGGTTTCTACCAGCAGAATCGGCAGATCCAGCCGCTGGCGGAAATCCGCATACTCGTAAGAATAAGAGTCACAGAATTTGACGGTATGATATATAATTCCATCCAGGCGGTCGGTAAAACCGTCAAGAAAATGTTCACGGTTCGCTGCTTTTAACATGCGCATGCATGGAATCTGGTTTAGCAGCGCGGCAGCATAAGAATGCAGAACCTGATCCTCTGTAATGGAAAAATCACGTGCAAGTCCGGTGCATGTTAAATCAAACAGCAGATTGGCACCGCGGTCGACAAGCAACTGACGGATTTCATTGTTGCATCGGGCACCCATGATACCAATATTGAGTTTCTGTCCGTTTCCTTTTTCGGACGCTGCGCTGGCAGACATGCGGGTGTTTTCCTGTTTTTTCAGAGCTGCTTTGTTCTGCATCATGGAAACAAAACGTTTCAGATCCAGTGTTTTTCCGGAGAAAGCCTCGTACTCGGTGAGCATTTGTTTTAGCTGGCGCTCATAGAGCGTCACTGCAAAATCATTAAATTTGCGGGGAATATCCAGCAAAAAGAAAAATTTATCCGGGAACTGGCTTTTTAATGTGTCATATAGACGCCGGATGCTGTCGCAGCAGGTAGTCAGAATGACACCCTCATAGTCATGTTCCATCACATCTTCCAGCACGGCCTTGGTATAGGAACAGATGTTGGCGTGCATCAGGGTGTCCGCATGGTTAAAATCCGTAACGGATGGTTCTAGACGTGTGATTTCCGTGTCCATGGCTTCAAATAATTCCATGGGGGTATATTTACATACATAACCTAACATGATAAATTCCTCTCTTTATCCAGAATTTCCAGAAAAGCTTCCAGACGGGTTTTGATCTGTCCGTCATGGCTGTTCCGGCGGTCCATGGCATCGCCATCCAGAACGAGCAGTGGAATATCCGCCGCCTTGAGCGCTTCGCGAAGCTGGAATACTCCGCCGGCAGATTGCTTACAGCCCCAGTGGCAGAAGTTAATTACGCCATCGGCATGCATTTCTTTTGCCAGTTTTACGACCATATTTGCTTTTTTTCGTATGGACCGTTATAGAGATTGTTTAGCATTTTAGTGGCAAGTGCTTCCAGTTGGGTGGGTGGTATCCAGTTCGTCCATGTAATCCAGGTTCATTTCGGTACACTGGATCTGG
>ENA-OQCE01000211-OQCE01000211.1-human-gut-metagenome-genome-assembly--contig:-NODE-211-length-28206-cov-2.723601_pt1 | contig 28206 bp, 30 predicted proteins | sample MGYA00242495_ERZ504572 | MGnify/ENA primary metagenome ERZ504572 (study PRJEB26092, sample SAMD00036228) | human gut metagenome | host: Homo sapiens | study: EMG produced TPA metagenomics assembly of... | reverse complement strand
CTCTTTGTCAATTCCTTTTTTTGTAATTTTTACAAGTACAATTATAACCGTTCAGCCTGCGAAAACCACTTACGGAAACACATATGAAATAAGAAAGATAAAGGAAATCCGCGCATCGTTCTGCAAAAACTCAATCAAATTATGATTGACAAACATTCCTAATCGTTGTATAAGTATGCATATGAGCAAAGGCGTTCATTTAGGAATCAGAATTTTTCTGCTTTCAAAATGAGCGTCTTTGTTTTTATTGTATAAGATCAAAAAGAAAGGAATGAAATGGAAAATGAAAACAGAAGGTCAGGTAAGGATTCCTTCAGGATGTGCCATCGCAGCTATGATTTCCAGAGACGGGAATAAAATGTCCGGGGAAACGATCACAAATGCTATGAAACCCATGCATGACCGATCCAATGGTCTTGGCGGCGGATTTGCCGGTTATGGAATCTATCCGGAATATAAAGACTTTTATGCCTTTCATATGTTTTTTGACAGCAGAGCTGCCAGAAAAGGATGCGAGGCGTTTTTAAAAGAACGGTTTGAGATCGTACAGTCAGAAATTATCCCCACAAGAAAAACGCCTCTGATCACAGATGAGCTATCATCTGGAGATACTTTGTAGCTCCTTTGAAGTCTCTTCTGACGTCTATGCAGCTGGATGAAAAGGAATATGTGGTACGTACAGTCATGAAGATCAATACGGAGATGCCGGGAGCTTATGTCTTTTCCAGCGGCAAAAACATGGGAACTTTCAAAGCAGTGGGATACCCGGAAGACATCGGTATTTTCTATAAATTAGACGAATACGAGGGATATTCCTGGACTGCCCACGGCCGCTATCCTACCAATACTCCGGGCTGGTGGGGCGGAGCTCACCCCTTTGCTCTTCTGGATTCTTCCGTTGTACATAACGGTGAAATTTCTTCCTATGATGCCAACCGCCGTTTTATGGAAATGTTTGGATATAAGTGTACCCTTCAGACGGATACGGAAGTCATCACGTATATTTAGACTATCTGCTCCGCAGGCAGAATCTGACTCTTGGAGAAGCTGCCAGCGTAATTGCCGCCCCCTTTTGGAGCACCATTGCAGCAAAAACAGATCTTGCAGATCAGAAAAAGCACACTTACTTACGAACTCTGTTCCCCAGCCTTCTGATCACCGGACCTTTCTCCATTGTTTTCGGTTTCAACGGAGGGCTTATGGCGCTCAATGACCGGCTGAAGCTCCGCTCCATGGTCGTAGGAGAAAAAAAAAGATATGGTTTATATTGCCAGTGAAGAAACAGCCATCCGAGCCATGGAACCGGATGCCGAAAATATCTGGCTCCCGCCGGCGGAGAACCGGTTATCGTAACAGTAAAGGAAGGTGTTTTATTATGAGCATTGAATTTATCTACCTGAGTTTGAAGTGATCCGAAATGAAAACCGCTGCATTACCTGCCGTATCTGCCAGCAGCAATGCGCCAATGGCGTACATTCCTACAATAGTGAAACCAAACAGATGGTATGTGACGAAAGCAACTGTGTAAACTGCCAAAGATGTGTTTCCTTTTGTCCCACCAGAGCTTTAAAAATCGTAAAGAGCGACTGTTCTCTACGCGAAAATGCCAACTGGCCGGAAAATATGATGAAAGAAATTTATAAACAGGCAAACAGCGGCGGAGTCCTGCTCTCTTCCATGGGAAACCCAAATCCTCTTCCCGTTTATTGGGATCGCATCTTAATCAATGCTTCGCAAGTAACCAACCCTCCCATCGACCCTCTAAGAGAGCCTATGGAAACCCGGATTTATCTTGGAAAGAAACCGGAACAAGTGCATCGGATGGCGGACGGTTCTTTAGACTGTGAGCTTCCCCCGCAGCTGGAACTCTCTATGCCGGTCATGTTCTCCGCCATGAGCTATGGCTCTATCAGTTATAATGCGCACAAATCACTGGCTCTCGCTGCAAAAGAGCTTGGGATTTTATATAATACAGGAGAAGGTGGTCTCCATGAAGATTTTTATTGCTATGGAGAAAACACCATTGTACAGGTAGCGTCAGGACGCTTTGGCGTTCATGAAAAATATTTAAACGCCGGCGCCGGCATTGAGATCAAAATGGGACAGGGCGCAAAACCGGGAATCGGAGGGCATCTTCCGGGAACTAAAATTGTAGGAGACGTGTCCCGCACCAGAATGATCCCTGAAGGCTCTGACGCCATCTCCCCCGCGCCTCATCATGATATCTATTCTATTGAAGATCTGCGGCAGCTGGTCTGTTCTCTGAAAGAGGCTACGGAATACAAAAAACCGATTATCGTAAAAGTGGCGGCTGTCCATAATATCGCAGCCATCGCCAGCGGAATTGCACGCAGCGGCGCGGACATTATCGCTATCGACGGCTTCCGCGGAGGCACCGGCGCCGCTCCTACCAGAATACGCGACAATGTGGGAATCCCTGTAGAGCTCGCTCTGGCGGCAGTGGATCAGAGGCTTCGTGATGAAGGAATCCGAAATCACGTTTCGCTCGTAGCAGGCGGCAGTATCCGCAGCGCTTCCGATGTGGTAAAAGCAGTAGCCCTTGGAGCGGACGCCTGTTATGTTGCAACAGCCGCGCTTCTGGCTCTTGGGTGTCATCTCTGCCGCACGTGTCAAAGCGGCAAGTGTAACTGGGGGATCGCCACGCAGAATCCTGAACTTGTGGAAAGACTTGATCCGCAGACGGGAAGCCGTCGGCTTATCAATCTGATGACTGCCTGGAAACATGAAATCAAAGAACTTATGGGAGGTATGGGAATTAACTCCATCGAAGCTCTCCGGGGCAACCGTCTTATGCTCCGCGGAATCGGGCTAAACGAAAAAGAACTTGAAATACTTGGCATTTCCCATGCCGGAGAATAAAAACAATATCATTTTATCAAGGAGATGTGTTATACTATGAAAGTGATAGATGCTGCTGCACTAGATTATAAAACTTTAAACGAAGTCCTTCGGCAGCCGGAACACGATTATGTGATCGAAGGCTGCTGCGGACAGCGCTTTATCGGCGCCGGAATGTCTGACCGGAATATTACCGTCAATGGAATTTCCGGCAATGCTCTCGGCGCTACCTAAATAACGCCTCTATTACCGTAAACGCAAATGCGCAGGACGCCGTAGGCGATACGATGAACGCAGGAAAGATTTTGATTCATGGCAGCGCCGGAGATGCGGCCGGATACGCTATGAGAGGCGGTAAAATTTATGTTCGCGACCATGCCGGCTACCGGGCGGGCATTCATATGAAAGAATATAAAAAGAAGTTCCGATAATGATTATCGAGGATGCGCCGGCAGTTTTCTGGGGGAATATCAGGCCGGAGGGATTCTGATTGTATTAGGATTACAGGAAGATCATCATCCGATCATCGGCAATTTCCCCTGTACCGGTATGCACGGCGGAAAGCTGTTTCTGCGGGGCGACTGCAGGAATCTGAAATTTCCTCCGCAGGTGACGGCAGATATTGCTTCTTTTGAAGACTTGCAGGGAATCATGGATGATCTGAAGGAATATTGCAGCGATTTTCACTATGACCTGAAAACCATTCTCTCCTCTCCTTTTACTCTTGTCACCCCGAACAGCAAGAATCCGTATAAACAGATGTATGTAGCAAATTAACGTGAAAGAGGTGGAAGACTATGAAATATTCCCAGCAAGAAATTATACAGTATGTTCAGGAAGAGGACGTTAAGTTTATCCGTCTGGCTTTCTGCGACGTTTTCGGAAAACAGAAAAACATATCCATCATGCCTGATGAGCTTCAAAGAGCCTTTTCTTACGGTATCGCCATTGACGCGTCCGCCATCGATGGATTTGGTGATGAGACTCATTCAGATCTATTTCTTCATCCAGAACCGGATACTTTGATGCCTCTTCCCTGGAGACCGGAAGAAGGCAGTGTAGTTCGGATGTTCTGTCATATCACGCATCAAGACGGCACGCCTTTTGAGTATGATTCCCGTGCGCTTCTGGAAAAAGCCATTAAAGCAGCCTCTGAAGAGGGATTGCAATTTTCTTTTGGTACGGAACAGGAATTCTATCTTTTCCGGTCAGACGACTTTGGCGAACCTACCATGATCCCATATGATCATGCCGGATATATGGATATCGCTCCGGAAGACAAAGGTGAAAATATCAGACGAGAGATCTGTCTGACTCTTGAACAAATGGGCATTCATCCCGAAAGTTCCCACCACGAACAAGGACCGGGGCAAAATGAGATCGATTTTCGCTACTCCGACCCTATGACGGCGGCCGATAACGCCTTGACTTTTCAGACTGTAGTTAAAGCTGTTGCGTTAAGAAACGGTCTCTGTGCCGATTTTTCCCCAAAACCCCTTCGTGATCAGCCCGGCAATGGTTTTCATATTAACATTTCCGTCAAATCCGATCGCGAATTTAATTATATGGACGCTGTAATTGCCGGTATTCTGGATAAAATCTCGGAGATGACTCTTTTTTTGAATCCGCTTGAAAATTCCTATGAACGTTTTGGACAAAATAAAGCGCCGCTCTACATCTCTTGGTCAAAAGAGAACCGTTCCCAGCTCGTCCGTGTTCCCGCGGCGCTGGGCGAATATCAGCGCGTAGAGCTTCGTTCTCCTGATCCGTCCACCAACACCTACCTGGCGTTTGCCTTGATCATTTACGCGGTCCTCGACGGAATCCGTAATAAAACAGAGCTCCCCGCTCCTGCCGATATCAATCTGTATCGGGCTGATAAAGATACGCTTGCGCGCTTTGGCCAACTTCCGAAAGACTTTAAAACAGCCTGTTTTCTTGCCGCAAACAGTTCTTTTATCAAGAAATATATACCTGACGCGATCTTAAACATTTATTGCAAACAGTAATTTATACGAGTTCCAAAGAAAGGAGAGCATAAAATGAGTCTAAAAGAGCGTACATACAGTATTCTTGTTGTATCTTCGACAGACAGTTTTGCCTCTGCCTTTATCGGCTCTCTTCCTGAAATCCGGTATTATCCTGTTCTTACGGCTTCAAGTGTCAGCGCAGCGAAACGAATGTTAAAAGAAAAGTCTTTCGATTTTGTCATTATCAATTCTCCTCTGTCTGATGATATCGGCGTTCGTTTTGCGATCGACCTTTGTTCCTCCAGACAGATCGCCGTTCTGCTTTTAGTAAAACGGGATATTCACTCTGATATTCATGACAAGGTTGCCGAATATGGAGTGTTTACACTTCCAAAGCCAACTTCAAAACCGACCCTCCTTCAGGCGTTAAGCTGGATGGAAAGTTCCCGCGAGCGTTTAAGGCAGCTTGAAAAGAAATCTTTATCCATCGAGGAAAAAATGGCGGAAATCCGTCTGGTCAACAAAGCGAAATGGTTTTTGATCAGTGAACTTTCTATGAGTGAACTGGAGCTCACCGCTACATAGAAAAACAGGCAATGGATCGCTGTATTCCAAAGCGATCCATTGCCGAAGAAATTGTCAAGACTTATACTTGATCTTCTCCTCCTTCCACTTCCGACTTTATTATCAGAAGTGCAGGGAGGTAAAATTATGTTTTTATTCTGTCAGTCAGGCTTACCGCCTTTTCTTTCTGCCTAAGAATCTGCCTGCCGCCGCAAGCATTGCCGCAAATCCTAAGGTCGTCCATCCGACCGGCGTTTCCTTATCTCCTGTCGCAACAGCCTTTTCATCGCTTGCCGATGGTGTTCCATTCGTTGACGGTGTATCGTCCGGCGACAGTGAATTATCTGGATTCACAATATCTGTATTACCGGAATCCGGATCTGTCGGGAATTCCGGATCTGTCGGTGGATTCGGCTCCGATTTTTCCAGACCTTCTATCGCTTTTTGCAGTTTTTCCAATGCCTCATTCACATCTTCTTTTACTGCATTTTCTCCAAGCTTTAAGACTTTTTCCGCCTCTTTTAAAGCTTCTTCCAGAACCGTTTTACTGTCTTGTGTATAAATACTCAAATCTTTGCCTGCATATAAGTCATATGCCGCCTGAAGTTCTGTAAGATCTCCTTTATACATAGTCAGCCTTTTCCCGACTTCTATCAGTGTCTTATACGCTGTCTCCACTTCTTCGCTTGTTGCATCCGGCTTCTCATCAATCGCTTTTGCATTTTTATACGCTTCCTCATACTCTTCGCGCACAACCGGAATTACATCCTGATATTTTTCATCTTGCATCTGTTCTTCTGCATGCCGGATTGCCTCTTTAAGATGAGACTTATCGACTTCTTCTTTTTCCTGTTCAAATACAGCCGTAAAAGCGGCGCTTTCTTTTGCATCAAACGTATATTTTTCCTGTTCGCTTACCGGGTTTCCTTTTTCATCTTCCCAACGGACAAATTGATATCCTTCTTCCGGATATGCTTCGATTGTAATCTTGCTTCCCTTTTTCACAGTATTTCTTTGGGAAACAGTTCCCTTTCCTTCTGTCTGCGGTATGATTTCCACAACTTCTTTTCCCATTAATTCTGATAAGGACAGTTCTTCATATTTCATAATATCCTGTGAATGTAATTCTGCCGGATTGTAAGAATCATACTTTTCATACATCAGACCGATTTGGTGATTCGGAAGTTCGCTCAGGCAGGAATATGCAAACCCTGCATTCTTACTGTCTACCGAATAATCGTAAGTCCAATCAATTTTATATTTTTCACTTCCTTCTTTTCCGGTATCTGTGATCAAACCGATCTTGACTCTTCCGTCTCTTCGATAATTTCCCACACCGGCAGGAGTGGACATGATCAGCGCCGGCTTTCCTTCTATCAGACCGCCATAGCGGATCACGGATAACTGCGATCCCCATCCCGGCTGGGTCATTCCCGGTACATACGCCGCTTCTGTCCATGTTTTTCCTCCGTCCAGGCTCACTGCTTCCGCTATCTTAGAACCTGTTGATCTCGCATAAACACGAAGCGTTCCATCCGGCATTTCTACGATCTGTGATTCTGACATCGCCGCTTTCTTCGTAGACGGTCCTTTTGCATAATTCCATGTTGCTCCATGATCGTCGCTGTAAATAATTCCCGACTGTGCCGTATCATAAACCGGTACGATCAACCGCCCCTTATATTCTCCGTTTTTAATCTGCATGCCTCTTCCCGGACCTGTGACAAGCACTCTTGAATCTTCTGCTTTGACCATTCCGTTTAAAAGTATCGGATCAGACCATGTTTTTCCGTCATCATCACTGTACTTCATATACAGCCATGTCGTAGGCAATGCTTTGAATACTGCATCTGCATACATAATGTTCATCGGAACGTCTTTGTCTGTCTCATCTGTTACAAGCTGTCCCGAACCGTTCGTAGGATCGAATCTTGACGATTTTTGTTTGACTGTCTGCAATACATTATCCTTCAAAATTTCAAAATTACTGTTCAGAGAATACTCTGTCGGCTGATTCGTTGTATCATTATAGATAACACCATTCTCCCTCACTGTATAATTATAATCTGTTTCTCCTGCCTTTTGCAGTTTCAAGTATTTTTTCCCTTGAATTTCTTTATATCCGCTTCCTGTAACTGCCTGCGGAGAACCATATCCAGCCGCCATAGCGTCCGATATCAAAAATACACGTTCTGTCTCTTCGTCCTGCAAAAGAACCGGATCGATAAATGATGCACTTTGATTTACTCTCGTCTGCGTTCCTACCGGAATTTCTAATGTATTATCTTCATAATCCTCATAGTGGAATGGAAGCTCCGGCTTGCTCCAGTTCTTTCCTCCATCTTCGCTTCTTGCCACTGCAATATCAATATTATTCGGTGAATCGTGCGTACCGCCAAACCTTGCGTCTGCCGCGCTGATCACTGTACCGCTTTTCAGTGTCAAAAGCGCCGGAATCCGGTAATAGTTCGCGCCTGTTCCGTCATTTTTATGGAAAATCTGCTGTAATTCAGGATATGCGGTCTTCTTCGTTTCCTCGATCAGTTCTTCATCTGTTAAAGGAGTCTCATACACTTCGATCTTATGGATATTTCCTCCGAAAGTATATTTATTAATTCCTCCCCTTTTTGTTGCCCCCAGAGAAACAGTATCTAATCCCGTAATTTCAGAAATAAAGCGGTATCCTCCCAATGCAGCGGCGTCTACCGTCAGCACTTTCTCTCCGTTTGCAAACAACTGATACGTTCCTTTTTCTTTATCTGCCTGAAGCGCAATTATATTTTCTGCAGGTTTTCCTTTATAATCTGCCTTCACTGCATTTGCCGCTTTAAATCCATAATTCATCGCGCTCTCATTTCTGATTTCGCAGCCAAGTACTCCTTCAGGTCTGATATAAACATGAAAATGTCTGTTTTCATGTCCTGCTTTTGCATTGGAAACACTAAACAAAGACTGAATTGCCTGATCGCTTGTCGATGTATAGTGTACTAAAATCGTACCTTCTTCCAGCTTCATCAATTTTTTCTGCGTAATCTTTTGTACTTAATTCTACCGGTGATCCTACTGCGATCTTCTGATCCTCTTTTCTGAAAACCAATCCTCTGCCTACCGCGTATATTTTAAATATTTTTTCTTTTTCAGCCTCTGCATTTTTTGCTTTCAGCCGGATCGTATATGTCTTTCCTTCCTCCAGTTTCTTTGCTGTTTTCAACACTCCGTTTTCTATCGCAAAATATGGATTATGAGTGTCGCCTTCTCCTGTGCAAAGAGAGAAAACATAGTTTCCTTCAGGAGCCATCTCATTAACTGTGAATGTTCCCACCGTTGTTCCTTCATTCAAGTTTTCTACTTTTTCATCACTCAAACAAATATCAAATGCTTCCTCAAGCGTATTATTTAATTCAATCTCCTGTTTTTGAAATACTGTTTTTTCCGCCCGGTCTTTCAGCCATGCAGACACTTCTACCTCGTATTTCTGATTCTCGGGAAGGTTTTTTAAAACAATCAACTTCTCTCCTGCTTCTGCATCTGTCTCATATGTCTGCCCTGATGCTTTGGAAACCGCTTTCAGATGCACCGCCCCTATCTGAGACTTGCTGTCTTCTTTCAGCTTTTCCAAAGACACGCCGATGCGGTTCGGCGTTTTTATAACTTCCGGAGTGATTTCAGATGTTTTCTCATTGATCGGCATCTCATAAAACAAATTGGCAATCGCGCTGTCCTCTTTCCACAATCCGCATCCTTTTAAAAAGTGTCTGGTCATAAGAAGGTGTCCGTTTGCGCCCGGATGCAGATTATTTCCGAATAAAACAGTATCTTTTTTCAGCCAGCCGTAATCGTTAAACGCTTTTTGAAGTTCCGTATACTGATCGATATAGATCAGGTTCTGCTCGTCTGCGACCTGCTTCATTTTTGCAATATACTGCGGTATATTCGCTTCTCTTGAACCGGTATTCCACATTGGCGTTGGCGTTCTTAAAATGATCACCGCGTCTTTATTTTTATTTCTGATCTTCTCTATGATCGTCTCAAGATTCTTTTTGTATATATCCGCCGTAAGTCCTCCTGTTGCCGCATCATTCGTTCCAAGCATGATCGAGACTACGTCAGGAGTATATTTTTCCAATCTCTGTTCAATATTATTCAGCGTACTTGTTGTCGTCGCTCCTGAAACAGCCGTATTGATCACAGTATCTGAAGCTCTTCCCATCTCATCTTTCAAATATTTTTCAAAAGTCTGAGCGATCCCGTCATAACCTTTTGTCCACAAAGCCGCATGTGTAATAGAATCTCCCATGAACAGCCATGTCATCTTATCTTTTTCTTTCAGCTTTTCCGAAAGCGCTTTTTGCTTTTCATCCAGCGTCTGCCCATACGCGATTCCGACATTGCCTGCTTCCGTTTTTCCTGTCACAGTTTGAAGCTGTGTCGTTCCGTCTGATGAAATACATTTGAAAAGGTACTCTTTTCCCGATTCTGCTCCTGTAATCGTAAATGTATTCCCATCCGCACTTCCCGTTATTTTTTTATCTCCAATACTCAACTCGTATCTCCACGACGTTTCATTTGTTTCCGGGATCTGTACATGCAGACCGGCATTCTCCGCCGTCACAACCGGAAGAACGTTCAAATATACGTCCGGCTGCTCTTCTTCTTTCAGATTCAGAGTCACTCCGTTTCCCGGATAACTGTCCGTCGTCTTGATCGTAGCTGCGGAAAACTGTTTTCCGATCTCAAAATGTCCCGCTGCGTTCAGCGTTTGACCGTCTTTTAATTTATTATTTTTAAAATCATCCTGATTTGTCTGTGCAAAATGATCGACTACAACGATCCGATCGAGCTTCTCCGACTCGTCTTCGTATTCTTTTACAACTTCGTCTACCGCTTTACAGTACAGCATGATTGTTGCATTTACCGCATCATCTTTAACTGCAAATGGCTTTTGGATCACAGCAAATCCTTTTCCGTTTTCTTTTAATCCTAATGACAGGTTGATAAATTGACGCAATGAATCTTGAAACGAAGCAATTCCTGCTTCTCCTGCCTGATAATCCTCTTTCCCGACGAGATAAGCCGCCGCTTTCGGGCTGTAATCCGCCACTAAAGTCTGATAATTGTCAACGACGTCTTTTAAAGTCTGACCGGCCTTTCCTGTGTTGATCGTATAACGCTGCCGCCCGTTTTCATTTCCTGCTTTCGTCCACCGCACATACTCTTCAAACTGTCCTACATAATTTCTTACCCCTCTTGTCTGGCAAATCCTCCCTGTACGGCTTCTCCTCCTGTAAATACCCATGAGTTATCGCCGTACTGAATTTGAAACATCTCGCCCACTGCCGAACCGCTTGCGATCTCACCGGAAGTTTCCGGTTTCGATATCGCGATCGCGTCCGCGTCCGTCAACGTTTCACTTGTAATGATAACGTGAGAAATCTCCCCCTGAAATCCTTTGTAAACCTGTCCGTCTTTTGTTTTCTGCGCTCCGATCGTCACCTGATCCAGAACCGACTGCTTTGAAAAAAGACCTCTGTTCCCTGCGTCTGTGTTACTCCACATTTCCTGTCCGTCGATCGTCAGACGCATCGACTTCTCATTCTGACTGCTGACAACGACAGTGTGCCAATTCCCATCTGAAAATGAAGCCGGTCCTACATGTTCCGCCGCAGTATGTTTATATACCATACGAAACTTTTCATTCGCCCTTATAAAGAAAGAAGTACAGTCGCTTCCCCTGTTAAGATCTGTCGGAAGATCGATCGTTTTATCTTTCGCTCCCAGTAAAACGCCGTCCGCTTTTTTGGAAGCTTTAAATCTGAACACTACGCTTCCCGTCTCTATTTTATGTATTTGTTCCGCATGATCGCTGACATCGACGGCGCGCGTTCCGTCAAATCTCTGTTCTTCGCCCTGAAATTCCTGAAAGAGAACTGCTTTTTCTTTTAAATCGTCCAATTTACTTTTGCTTTCCGCCTGATACGATTCCTGTCCTTGTTCATTCTGCATTTCATATGCCTGAACAATCAATTTCATATCATCTGCAGCTGTAAACGCTAAAGAGCCTGCCAAAAGTACAGCAGTCCACCGCTTCCAATCCCTCATTTCCTTTCCTCCATTCTTTTTGTGAATTGTAGATATTTTTTCCGGTATTTCAGAATTATTTTGGTATATTATGCACCCATTATATCATCAGGCAATATATGTATCTTGTGCATTTTCTACTATTATATATGCTTTTTTATACATTTCGGAACTTATAATCAATTTGCAATGTGCCTCCTTTGAACTACAAAAAGCAAGCCCTTCTCAGACTTGCTTTTCTTATCTCTTTCCGACATATTCAATTAACCAAATCTTCCCGTAATGTAATCTTCTGTCTTTTTATTTTGCGGTATTGAAAACAGTTTTTCTGTATTGTTGTATTCCACAACTTCTCCGAGAAGGAAAAACGCCGTATTGTCAGACACACGCACTGCCTGCTGCATGTTATGCGTAACCATGACAATCGTATAATCTTTTTTCAGCTCCATCGCAAGGTCTTCGATCTTTTGATGTGGAGATCGGGTCAAGCGCCGATGTCGGTTCATCCACCATTTTGGGTAGGATGCCCTCAACCCCTTGTAAACACTGGGCTGTACGGCGTATAATTGCGTGTTTTGTGTACTCTTTTTGTGGTATTTTTCCCCTTCGGGATCGATTATTTCTTCTCATTTTGCTTTTCATACCTTCTATCTTTTCTTCATTTTTCACAACATTACATTTTACTGCTGTGATACCATTGTACGAAAATCATGTAAAATCGACTACCACCAGTTTGTTAAATCAAAGTAAAATTTATGTGAACGGACAACAGACGCATAGATCTGCGTCTGCCATCCAGCAATTTGCTATTTTACATTCTTTACAAATTTTACAAATTTTTAATCGTATTCAAAGCTCGTTTCCCAAGCGCCTTTTTTAACCTGTTGTTTTCTTCCTGCAACGCCGCCATTTCTTTTAACAATTTTTCATTCTGTTCCTCTAATAATTCAATTTTTCTTTTTTGTGCGATATTTCCTATGTAACGCTTTGGACTCACCATACCTGCCTGCTGTTCCACCGCCCGGTCTAACAAAGCTCGCACTTCTTCGTTTTTGTAAAAAAATCCTCTTGATAAACCTGTCTGCTCTATCAGCTTTGTTACAGTGACTTTTTCACCATTTTCCAACATTTTATAGATTTCTTTCTTCGCTGTGTCAATTTTTCTCTTATTTCTCTTCTTATTTACAGCTAACATCGTATCGTACTTGTTCATATTCCTCGCCCCATCCATCTAAATTTTCCAGAATCAGCTGCGATAACCTTTCTCGCACTTTCCTTGTTTCATCCGCCAGGATCTGATTACTCATTTTACGATAATATTTTACATTGTGAACGCTGCTGTGTCCCAGTAGTCTTGCGATTGTCCAATCATCCAGATGCATTTCTGTCAGCTTCACGCCATAGTAATGACGGTACATATGTGTTCCGAAACCGAATAATCTTCCATAATCATCCCGTAAATCTTTCTCCCGTATCATCTGCACAACCTGTGTCTGTATCCTATTATATTGTGCCGGTAAAGACGGATCGGAGTCACTCACAAAAATGTATTCTGTCTCTCCCCATTTTTTCTTTGTATATTGTATGGATCGCTCAATCAGTATTGCTATTTCTTCGCTGACAGGTTTTTCATATGGGTGCGTTTTCATCTGCCGGATATGAACCACTCTGTCTCCCGGTTGCCCTCTAAGGCAATCAGTCCGAAGTGTAAGTGTGTCAGAGATTCGTGTTCCAAGCATCTGATGTAGGATCATTAGCCTGGCTATCTGCTCATTCATTTTTACAATTTCTGCATTCAGTCTTTTTAATTCTTCATCAGAATAGGTTCTGAATTCTGCCCTTGCAGTCGGTGGAATATCTCTGTTAATGATCAGATTTTCCAAAATAGGATACTTATAAGTTTTTCCAACTGCTTCCAGCAATGCCCGCAATCTTGTGATTTCCCCATGCAGTGACTTCGTTCTTGTTCTGTCCGTTTTCAGATGGATCAGGTATTCCTCAAAGATGTCTCTGTCTAATTCTCCCAGCGATTGCATTTTGGGATGCTTCTTATGTAAATATTCTGTTAATCGTTTCCCTGCTGTAATCCCCTTTGTAACCGTAGCGATTGCTTCCTTCTGAAGCAGTAAATAAATTCCTTTTTTTATTTCATTCCTCATATCCGGCTGCCGGATATTTGTAAAATTCAATGTTTTCACTTTCTTGATCGGATTGTTTTTTATCTCTATGGGAAGTTTCTCCAACTCCCAGATATCTTTTTCTGTCTCATCTTCCCAAATATTCGGACAAGTAAAATCCACCATCCGCAGCAAATAAGAAATATTAGGATTTCTTGCAATGCCTTCCTTACTATATACACTTTGGCTTTTTCTGTTTATCTGAATTCCTTCTGTCATCAGCCATCGTTTGAACTGATATTCCCATTTCTCTTTTGACTGCTCCCGCATACTTTTCACACAAACAATTCTGCTATTTAAAAATCTACAGATCTGATTGTAATACACCCGATGCTGGAATGATGTTCCCAGTGTATAAATTCTGGCACTTTCTTTAATGTAGGCACCCCATTCCTTCCGAAGCTGTTGCGTTGGCAGTAAACTCAGATCAAAGTATGCTCTCGCCCACACTTTTTACGTTCCTCTTCACTGGCTTCCTGATAACATGCTAAGTCTTTGAAGTAAATTCTCTGTCCTGACATTTCTGAATCAATAAAATCCAACATATGCAGAAAGTATAAAACGATAGGTGTTCGTTCTCTCCAGTTTTTATTTTTATTGGATTCTCGGTATGCCTTCAATCCTTGTGCGCTAACCCAGCTTTCAAACTGCTGTCCCCATACTGCTTTCGTCTGAACCTTCATACTGTCTACCGACAGGTGATTCATAAATTCACATACCCGTTTAAAATATACCGTTTCCTGGCGGACGCTGCTCAGAGATTTCACTTCTCCACAATGCTTGATATAGAATGTCCATTCTTCTTGAAGTTTTAAAGTTGGCAGTTTTCCTATTTCAAAAGATAGTTTACTGGTACATTTTTTCCGCTGTTCTTCAGTTGCTTTCTGGTAGCATTGTAGTGTCCTTATGTCTATGACTTCCTCCATGCTTCCACCTCTCTTTCAATCCAACAGACAGCGAATTGTCTGTTTCCTTAAAATATGCTTTGCTTGCTTCATCAATCCAGCGTGGCATATAATCAATGTATTGCTGCGTCATTTCTTCGTAAGCATGTCCTAGATAATCCCTTACACTTTGAAGCGGAACTCCCTCATCATAAAATACGGTAGCTAATGTATGCCGATACCCATGTGCCTGGAATATATACGTTCCATCTCCTATTTGGTATGTTTCACATAACTTTTTCATCCGTTCCCGGAAGGTAGAGCTGCAAAATGCACCGCCCTTTTTATTTTGGAATACATAATCCTCCGGCTTTCTCCGTTTCTTTTTGATATATACCTGCATCAGCCTGTATAACACTTCCGGTATAGGAATCCGTTTGTAATTCCTCATTTTCACCTGATAAATCTGCATCCAGTAATCATCGTCCTGTCTGTAATACTCTTTTGCCTTGATCGTACAAACTTCACTGATTCGCATCCCCACTGCCCAAAGATGTAGGTACATCAACCGGATATCTTCCGGAAAATATTGCAGATTCTTCAAGATTTCCTTAGAAATCACTTCATCTACCGAACGGTCATGATGCCTGTATATTTCTGTCTTTAAGTAATATTCTTTATGAAAAGGAATTCTTTTAACCTGGTATCGTGTCAGCAGATATTGGTAAAAATGATCGACTGCTTTCACATAGCGGTTGAACGTATTGGGATGCAGCTTCTTTTCTCCTATATATTTAAAGAAACGATCAATGTTTTCTCCTGTCAGTTTTCTGGCATCTTCAAATTCTGTTTCATTATAATAAGCCAGAAAACTCTGTATATAATGAGCTTCTTCCCGAAGACTGCTCAGAGACAATGTAGATAACCCAATCCCATACTTCATATATTCTTGAAATAATCTTCTATTCTGCAAATGTCTTACCGTTTGAAAAGTAACTGTCCGCACCATATTGCTCTGGTTCACTCTTTCTTTTTCAAAGCAGAATCTGGAAAGATACCACACATTTGCATTCCAATTGGTTTCTTTCGCTTCTGTAAATAGCACTTCTCTACAGTAATCAATGATGCGATTTGGCTTTTTCTTCCGTTCTATCAGATATTGCCGAAATGCGACCTCTTCTTCGGCTTCCAGATATTCAATATCCTCAATCCCTCTTTCAGAACAAAAGTTATAAAAATATCGCAGATGTCCTAATTTTTCTACCCTGTAATCGTTACTATAATCATCGGTAATCAATTTCTGCAGGCTCTGAAAAATCTGCCTTTTCATCCGTTCCGGACTTTTCTGTTGAAAATCCCATATCAATGCTTTTTTATCTGTACTTTTGTTAAATCTGGAAGCTATTTCCTGATCTGGATAATATAGAAGAAACCATATTTTATTTTCATATAGTATCTTCTGGTTTCTTCCCAGCAATGTATTTGCTTTTTCTCGGATTGCATGGCGTTTGATCCAATCAAATCCTGTCAGATATTTCACCTTCGTTCCACGAGTCAATTCCGAATTCAACCAGTTCTCATATTCCTGCCGATAGGGATAATCCAACTCTTCTATGTGCCGGATCGCTTTTTCTGTCATGTAGCTTTCCACACTATTCCGGATTGTTCCTGCCACCTCGATACAGGTTTCCAGCTCCTTATGTAATTGGATTTGCTCTTCTTCTGTCAATCTTTGCTGTGATAATCTCCATGCCTGCGTGGAAAGCACTGGCATCTTATATCACCTCGATTCTTTATAATAATTCCTGCACTCCATATAAAGCAGAATGCTTGTTATAAAATTCCGTACTTGCCTGTTTTAGCTTGTCATCCATTAAATTCAGATATCTGGTCGTTGTATCTAAATGTCGATGTCCAAGAGACTGGCTGACAAGTTCCAGCGGCCAGCCGGAATCCCATCTTGCGTTAGCGAAATATCTTCTCAGCATGTGAGGCGTGATCTTAATTCCTGTCTTTTTTTCCATTCGATGGAACATATCATATACGCTTGCCACCTGCATCGGCTTTCCTTCTGTTTCACCTGTAATATTGATAAACAGGTAATTCTGACGCCGAAGGATGTCCCAGTATTCCGAAATATAAAATAGCAGGAAATCATAGGTGTCTGCACTTAACCTGCCTTTCCGTTCCTCTGCATTCTTTGCACGTGCATCGTTAGCATTGTCATCTCGGAAGCAGACACGAACGGAATGATTTTCATAATCAATATCTTTTGTATAATCAATCCCCAGCAATTCACCAATCCGAAATCCCAGTTCTGACGCCATCAGTATTAGCAGTTGATCCCGGCAGTTTGTACACGCTTCTAAAATAGTCACGATCTCATTTTTCTCTGCAGCCCGGACTTCCCGTTCTTCTTCTTTCAAATATCCTGCAAAGGATCGAAACCTTAACCTTCGCTTCACTCCCACACTATTCGCAACATGGATCGTGCCATAAGAGAGTACCTGCAAAGGTCCAAATTGATCTTCTGCCATTTCTAAAAAGGAAAAAGAACCCGAACACATTTTTTAGATATGTGTTACAGGTTCTGTTTCTTGGCGTTTTCTTCAGATTTTTTGTATGGTTTCCCGCTTTCAGCCATTGCAGGAAATCTGTGAAATGATTAAATTGTGCTTCATAATCCATCTGGCAGACATCTGTAAATCCATTTGTCTGCCATCGCAGAAGTTCATATAGTAACAGATGGATCTCGCCAGACTTCCTACGGTGTTTGGAGACTCTTGAGCACGCGTCTTATGTGTTAAAAATCTTGTCGGAAGGAGTTCTATCTCCATTGTTTCCATATTCCGAATGAAGAAATATTTCACTTTTCCATCTCTGATCATTTCTACTTCGTATGCTCTCATATCCATTCACCGTCCTTTCCTCTAACGCTATACACATTATACCCACTTCATGTCAAAACGTCTATTCATCAATACCAACAATCCCTCGCAAAAGGGTTCTAAAACTGTACTAAACTTTCTCTGTTAAACTTGTTTCAGTTTAAGCATAACCAACAATTCCGGCAAACGAATTTCTTCCGACAATTACAGATAATATTCCACGCCCTTCCGGCTGCGGATAAAAGCCTGTACCTCTCTCAATTCTTCTGCCATCTGACAAGTTGGAAGTGCATTCAGCACATCTTCATGATACTTGCCACCTTGTACTGCTCTATTATCTAAAATAGACACTACGCAGGTATCGGTTTCTGTCCGGATGGCTCTTCCAAACCCTTGTCGCAACCGTTTCTGCATATCCGGCACAATGATGGACTGAATATAGGCTTCCAAGGATTCATAGGTTTCTTTCTCCGCCTCGCTGATAGGATCCGGCACTGCAAAAGGCAGTTTCACGATAATCAGTGAAGATACCATATCTCCCGGAAAGTCCACCCCTTCCCAACAGGAGCCGGCTGCGAACAGCACCCCGTTTTCCATAGTCTTAAACCGCAGGATTTCTTCCTGGGAATGCCTCCATACTTCCACCATGGGAAATGGCAGGCTGTCTCTTAAAATCTGGTACACACTTCCCATCAACGTGTAAGAAGTAAACAGCACCAGCGTATGTCCGTAAGTGGAACAGATCAGGGAATGGATATGGTTTGCTATCATCACTGCCTCTTCCCGGCTTCCTCTCCTGCAATGCTCCAGCGTCTTTGGCAAGTATAACAGACAGTTCTTCTCATAGGAAAATGGGGACTCTGCCACATATTCCTGTACCCCTGCCCTTGCTTCCAGCCCGGTGACCTGTCGGGTGCGCAAAAAGTCTGCTCCTGCCTTTAGCGTTCCGCTGGTTAAGATTGCGGATATTTCCTCTTCCCTGTCCCATAACATCTTTTGAAGCAGTTCTGGGATTTCCCGGCTGGCTGCACACAAAATGGGAAGCTGCTCTTTATCCAAATATAGATAACGGACATATTTCTCATCGCTGCTGCAAAAACACTCTAGCACATCCTTCGCCTCTTCCAAACGGTTCCGTATCCACTTTGGAACACTTCGCTCTAATTTTTCTAAAAGGAATTCCAGCATCTCTACACCTTCCCACAGCGAAACTACACTATTCGTTGTATTACGGAATGTTTCCCTGATTCCTTTTCCGATCCGTTGTTCTGCTCCAACGACACGCAATGCTTCGCCCATCACTGTCCGAAGGATTCTTGCCTCTTCTTTCTGATGCTCCCGTTCCAGATAATACACCATTTCCCGGATATCATCCATACACAGATTTTTCCCGAACATCTGCTTGGCCGCTTCCGGCAGCTTATGGGCTTCGTCTACAATCAATGTCCGATAATCCGACAATAACGGTTTATATCCTTCTGCTCTATGATACGCATCTGCCAGTAAATAGTTGTGATTGCAGATTAAAATAAATACATCCTGTTTCTTGGCTTCTTCCAGATACCTCTGATAGCGGCACATCTGTCTGCCCGGACATTCCCTTGGGCAGAATTTCGGCACACATACCAGCCTTCTGTCAAATCCACTCAAATCTTTTACCGTATCCATATCATAATGTTTCCGCAAAGACAGCAACGCTTCTTTTTGGGCAGCATTCTTCTGTTTATGGCGGATTGCCTCGATTCGTTGTTCCAGCCTGTTGTCACAGACAAAGTGTTCCTTTCCTTTCCGCACCACTGCCCGAAGAGGAGACTGGATCATGCCTTGTTCCAACAGCACCCTGGATAAAAATGGAATATATTCTGTTACTATGGCTTTCTGCAATGCAATGCTGGAAGTGGACACCACCACCGGACGCTGTTCCAACGGATTTCCTCTTCCTGTCAACATAGAATACTTCCGCAATAGTACGCAGGCTACCAGATAAGCGTACGTCTTGCCAATTCCTACCCCTGCGTCACACAGTGCAATTCTTTCTCCCAGCAAGGTATCTAACATTTCATGGCACAAGCGGATCTGTTCTTCCCTGACCGCCAATCCCTGTTCCGGAAGCAGCACCCGGAAAATCTTCTCTACTTCCTGATGCGCCCTCTTTTGATATTCAACTTTGTAAAACATATTGCTTCTTCTTTCCGCATGACGTTAATACCACAAGGATACGGCTGTGGGATTTCCCACAGCCGCATATATCTGATATCAACGACACACTCTTTTTTGATTTCTTATCGTTTTTTCTTTAGCACCGTATTTGTCCTCGACTCCCCGGCTGCCGCACCATATCTATGGCAGGGAACATTACAGGCGGATGCTTCGCTTCGCATCGCTCGCAGATTTTCTGAAAGTCTTGCTGATTACAACTTAGAGTCCATCCTCTTCCTTTTGGGAAGAAATTCGTATCATTATCCCCCGCAGATGATCCTGGCGAAAGACCTGCAAAAGTCCATTCACAGCTATAAGGACTCGCTCAGAATGAGAACAGGCACTGACAGTTTTCTCACGAAATGATCCGCCCTAGTCTTGGTACAGACCTTGTCATAATCCTCCTGCAGTGCTTGTCCCCATCCGTCCTGGCGCTTATACTGTCACGCTTCTATCTTTGGGAACGTACCTGTAATGCTGATATGCGGTTGTCAAAGAACATAAGGTATTTACCCCTTTCATATATATAGCCGATAGGATATGCCATTTTTCTTCACCTTTTTAAATTTTTCATTTTTATTCTCTCAATCTCACTTAATATAAAAGTAAAAAACAGCTAATCCGAAAGTGATATGTACCCAGAATTCTGGGCACATATCAAAAGACTAACTGCTTTATAAGTATAGATATGAAGTTGTTAAACTTTTGAACTTTATTTGCAAAATACCGTTCTTTTACTTCTTATGTTCCTTTATATACTCACCTGACTCCCTAAAACTACCTTTTATTTCTTCATTTAGTTCAGAAAGTATTTCTTTAGCTTCATTTAATGAATCTATTGTTGTATCTTTCCCTTTCTTTGCGTATTCTATTTCTTTTTCTCGAATGCTTTGGCGGTTACTACGGTATGTCAAAAAAGTCATAACTAAACAAACTATTCCTATAAACCAAGCATCAGTAAAGAGTAATATTAAGCCTATTACTATAGAGGAGTCAACGTATCATGCATGTTATTAACCGTACCGGTTGTAAAGGAAGTTGTTACCGTCGTAAACAAAGCTGATTGTGGAACACCAAAACGTACTTCTTTTCCTTCCATACTTCCCTGGCTCTGGTCTATGCCCATCTCCTGAATCACTGGATTACCTGCCATTTCTGATTGGTAACAAATAGTAAGTCCAATCAGGAAAATAATCGCCATTGCACCAAAGACAACTGCACCCTGACGTCCAAAAATCACTTTCTTTTGGGCTGTTCCCGGCAATACCTGTGCATTCATGGCAACTTTCTCTGCTTTTTTCTCTTTTCTTTTATCATGAAGCATATGTCCAAAAGTAACCACGCAGCACCCGGCAAGAGCATCATAGATATCATTTCTATAATATTGCTGATTACCGTAGGGTTTTCAAACGGCGTAGTTGAGTTTGCTCCAAAGAATCCACCACCATTCGTTCCCAAATGTTTAATGGATTCCAGAGCTGCTACCGGTCCCACTGCAATATCCTGGAAATTTCCTTCCAAAGTTTCAATTGTAAAGTTTCCTTGTAACGTCTGTGGTGTCCCCTGGCTTACCAATAATAACCCGACTATAAAAGATGCTGGAATTAAAATTCTAGTCGTAATCCTTACCATATCCTCATAAAAATTTCCAATTTTCTTTCCAGCCAGTCCCCGGCAGAATGCCATACATGCCGCATAACCTGTTGCGGCTGATGTAAACATCATAAAAATAATGACACACATCTGTGCCACATAGGAAAGACCGCTTTCTCCTGAGTAGTGCTGCAGGTTTGTATTCGTCATAAAGCTGATAATCGTATTAAAGGAAAGTGTCGGTTCCATATTAGAAATCCCATTCGGATTCAAAAACAGGATGCTTTGCAGTCTTAAAATTGCATATCCTACAAATACCATAACTGCATTTACCAAGAGCAAGGTCAATGCATATTTCTTCCATCCCATATCTTCGCCCTTAATTCCACAAACTTTATAGATGCAGCGATCAATCGGGTTAAAAACTTTATCCGCAAAAGTCTTTTGTTTTGTTGCGATATGGTACATATATTTTCCCATCGGAATGACCAGTATCACAAAAATCGCAAGTGTCAAAATAATCTGTAACATGTCTTCTCCTCCTAGTTATTTTCACCAGCTCTTTACAATTTTTCTGGATTTATCAATGCATACACCAGATAAATCCCAACTCCGGCAATCATAACACCTAAAACAATCATATCCATTTTGATTTCATCCTCCTATTTTCTTTTGGTTTAATCTGCCAGTCGCAAAAATCTGCAAACGCCTTCACCAAACCAAAACATCCTAATAAAATTGCTATCATCAATACATCCATCATAGCTTCCTTCCTCCTTGATCTATTATTTTATGTTATAAAGAATTCTTCGAATTCATAAACATCCTTCTTGTTTGTAATTTCTATCTATAATCCTTTACAACTTTTTCCATGCATTATCATAGTCCTTTTTCTCTTAATATGGCATAAATCATTCGAACCACAGTTTAAGATACAATAAAGATTAGATCCATCCAAAAAGCAATGACATTGGAAAAGCAAAAACAATTGTAATCGCACAAACAGCACATAACACGATCAAAGGCATTCCTACAAAGATGGAAAAAAAATCCAAGTACAGGATGATGCCACAAAAATTTTTCTGCACGAACTTCAAAATCATATTCACACTTTTTAATCGCTTTTATAATACTCACATCATTCACCTCATTTCCTTTTGCATATCAAGAATACCTCAGAATATATTAAATAGGGGAAAGCATATTTCCTTTTATATTAAAATTCCATAAGAAATAGAAAATGCTGCTCCCGAAGTGGTCCAAGAGATTGTTGGAGTACTAACAAAGCATCAAAAAAGAGCTGTTCACTAATTTCTTAGCTTGCAGCTCTTGGTTTCCTTACAAAATCACGTATTCACTTATTCATCTGCTTCACCTGAAATCTCTGATTCTTCTCCTTCGCTCTCCGTCGAATCATCTTCTGATTCCATTTCATATGAATCTATTTCCTCGGTAGGCTCTGCTGGTTCGTCTGAAATATCTTGTGTATCTGACTCATGTTCCTCAACTTGAGATTCTGGTTCATTTATTGTATCCAGCTCATCTGATTCCTTTGACTCACCAACTTCTTCTAATTTCTCTCCCGAAGCAGATTCTTCTTGTTCCTCATTCCTTTCTTTTTGCGGTTCTAAAATATCCTCATTCTGCTCGTCATCACGATCCGCATTCTCTTCTTTTTCAAGATCATCCGCATCTTCGTAATCAGATAACTTTTGCTGAATCATTTCTTTTAATGCTTGATCTGTCATAGAGCAAGGATTCTTTTCCAGCAATTCCAATACTTCTTCTTCCGTGGCTTCATTTACCACTTTATGGAAATTCTCTCCAGCTAATATCTGCTCCGCCAAATAAATTCCCAAACTCTTGCCTGCTTTTTTCGCATTTTCAACATCCTCTTTATCGCCTGCTAAATAAAGCAAATGATCTGTACCAAATGTTTTTTCCAGGCGTCTCTGTAATGCTGCACGTTCTTCTTCAGATTCATCCTCCAAAAAGGCATATCCCACAATAATAGTTTCTTTTTTATCAGCTTCTATCAATTAAATCGTAACTCATATCCAAAAAATCTAAAATCTTCGCTTCACTTACAGTTCCGTCCATCAGCATCGTAATCCAATGTTCCTTATTCATATGATATCCTGGAAGAAAACCATAGGTCTCTATCAAAACTCCAACCATATCCGGTTCACACTTCACATTAATAATATCTACCGTGCCCTCTCCTTCTAGTTCTAACTTAGATTTTTTAACCTGCATCAACACTGCATACCATTTCCCGTTTTTATGACGAAGTACCGCACTTTCTGGGGATTCTTTCCAAAGATATTCCGGTACTGTTCCATATTGTTTTTTTACATATTCAAATACATCTTTACGATCCATCAGTTTCACTTCCTAATCATACTTATTTATTTTTATATTTTTAAAGCACTCCTTTTATTCCTAGAGTTCTACATTTTCTTTTTCATATGTCTGCTTTTCAAACCACTTCTGAAATTCCAAAGCCCACGACTCATAAGAAAATTTCAATGTGTGTTTTTTCCCATCAATATCCTCAAATGTTATATAATAAACTTTTCCTCGTGCATGATCTGCTCTTTCCGTTTCCTCACGGCAGCCAATAATCCGTTTTATGTAACTTCTATGTTCAAGAATAAATCCACCTCTGTCGCAAATCAAATACCAATCTCTTTTCCATTCTGGAAGATGATGATCTGTCCTCTCTTTCCAAAAAATCCCAATCTTATGTTGTTGTTTCCACGCCTTAAATAAACTAACAAATGGGCTTCCATAAGAAACTGGAATTAAAACCGCAAAACAAAAAATAATAATTTTTACTCCTTCTGGATCTGAATGCCTATAAATGAAGACAATCCCGCTAATTGCCACACAGGCAAACAGCAAAATCATAAATATTGGAAATCCTGACCAAAGAAATATTCTGAACAGGGATTCATCATAAATCGTTCTTTCTCCGCCTCGATTATTGTTCATTTTTCTTTTCTCCTCATGCTTATCTTTTTTTCATTCAGAAAGAAGTCTGCGAAGCAACTGTTCTCTATTGTTAATAAACATTTCTGTTACCATATAACTTTCTGTTTCTTCATATTTATACTCATGTATCCCTTCTTCATCAAATGCTATAATCTGGGCTTCTGGAATCCCAAGCAAAATTGGAGAATGTGTAACGATTATAAACTGGGATCCTTGTCTGGCACATGCATGTATTTCCATCAACAATGTCAACTGTCTTTGCGGCGATAATGCCGCCTCTGGCTCATCAAAAAAATACACGCCATTCGGTTTCAGATAATTTTGAGCAAGTGCAAGAAAACTCTCTCCATGTGATTTTTCATGGTATTTTTCTGATGGGTGTTCCCAGTCTGCATATTCTTCCTCTTTTGTCGCCACATTATAAAAACTCTCTGCTCTCAGAAAATATCCCCATTTTGCTTGACGGTATCCCTTTACAACACGTATAGCTTCATGCAATTGCGAATGGGAATCATATGTGGAAAAAATATAATTCTTTGTCCCACCTTCCGGGTTAAACCCACAGGCAACTGCAAGTGCCTCCAGTAAGGTTGATTTTCCACTTCCGTTTTCTCCAACAAAAAAAGTAATCGAATTATGAAAAATCAGTTCTTCCAAACCTTTTATCGCATCAATTTCTCTCAAATAACTATTTACTGGAATTTTATTCCAATCTATATGCACTCCCTGTATATACAAATCATTCATCCAAGCACTCCCCATACAACCACTTTTTATAATACATTTTCTATTCTTAACAGGCAGGGTATTTTCCCTGCCCTCTTTCAAAAGATTATAATCATTCTTCCCCATCCTCTACAATCCGATTACTCTCTATTTTTATGTTTTTAATAAACCACCATTCCATATCCCATAATGGAATCGGAACTAATCGAATAGCTTCTCTCCTTTACCGCATCCCCGGAGTTTCCTTCTATGGTATAGACGGTTGTTCCGTCACAGCGTTCCACGATTCCCACATGTCGCACGTTCCATCATGCTCCCAGTCAAAAAAGATGATCGCACCGGGACTTGGCATACTACCTGCCCCCTGCCATCTTCCTTGGTTTTGAAACCAGTTCTTCCCGTCCGTACAAACAGAAAATTTTGGCACCGCACCGCTTTGAATGAGTCCTGCCTGGTCTGCACACCAGGACACGAAACAGGCACACCATTCTTGTCGCTCTGTGAATCCCCACCACGACCAGAACTTCTGGCCGCCTTCGTTCCCCAACTGGCTTTTCGCAATGGTCACAAGCTGCCCATTTCCAAAAAGTCCGGCAAACAATCCCCCGCCAGAATAATACCGAAGCACATGGGTACATACTCTGGATCGCCATAACCTGACCACCCATGGGCGGCTGCCTGTTCCTGGGAAAACTGCAGCGCATTGGCCTCGCTATAGCTCCATGGTTTCGGATTGCCCATGAGATATACCCATTCCCGTAATTATAGCCCTGTAAACTAAGTTTTAGCTTGTCCATATCCTGTGGGCTTTCACATCCGGCTTCCCGGACACAATCCGCATAATACTGTACGCCCACCTTGATAGAATAATCGGCATCCTGGATCGCACCGGGCGTATTGGGATACTGGGTATTATACGGACACTCGCTGGCCTGCATGGGATCCGTTCCCCTTCCGCCACTCTCCTGCATCATGATCGCCTGGATGACAGGGACATATTCCGAGATTCCAAATTCCCTGGCATACCGCTGGATCGCCGGGGTATGGGCCAGGACTTCTGCACTCAGCGGCTCGCTGCTCTGGGAACTCCCGATAAACGCAGCACCGCCAATGATCCCCACAATGAGGATCAAGATCACAAATACGGTACCTCCTCCTGCCATCAACGCTGCAAACGCTGCCTTTACTGCATGGGCCGCTGCTTCTGCCATAGCTTTTATCCCTTTTGCTGTTGCCTGTGCTGTCTTTTTGCTTTGCTTGGCTGTCTGGACAGAGCGCATGGCAGCCCGTTTTGCTTCCCTGGCTGCCTCATGGATTGGAATGCCTGCTTTTTTTGCAAGATTGCCTGGGTTTTCACCTTTTGAGAAGAAACCGGGGAAGCTTTCACCATACGGGGCGCTGTTTTCACTGTCCGGTTTCCGGCCTCCTTGACCGTTTTCTCTGCTTCTGGTTTGATCTTGATGCTCCTTCCGGCTCCTGTGCGCCCTTTCTTTGTTCTTGTCTGTCCAGATGTTCCACCGCTTCCTGTTTCGCTGTCCAACGTGGCTATAACGGCTTCTCTTTGCCTCTGCTCTTTTATCTTCTCATAAGTTTTCACTGCCAGCTTCTTTCCACCATGATAGGCGACAGAAGCGCTTTCCTTTCCAGCCCGCTGTTCCGCCCGTTCTATCCGGTTTCCAGCGTATTCCACCGGAGATTCCTCTCCGGTTTCTCTTCCTACCTTGTCTGCCACCATCCGGGACTTCTCTTTCGTTTCCAGCATGGCAGAACGCACCAGTTCTTTGGGAAGCCGGGAGGCAGGATTGCGGATCTTCGGGTTCTTATCCCGTACCTTCTCTTTGATGTCTTTCAAACACACACCTCCCTGTATCTTCTTACCGTTCCATGCCCGGTTTCTTTTGTCTCTTCTGCTGTTCTTCCAGTTTTTCCAATTCTTTTACCGCTTCCTGTACCAGTGGATGATTGGCATAATAGGGAACACAGGACAATAGTTCCTTTCCCCTTTCACCCGTTGCTAATGGATACTCCCCTTCATTATAAAGAGGATCGTCTGCATGATGCAGGGAAAACTCCAAAGACGGAACCATCTGTGGGGAACGCTTACAAAATCTCCGGTACTTTCTCATGTAAGTCCATCGGGATCTTTCCGCAGATGTTTTTCAGCTCTGCCATAACCTTTCTACTGCGCACCTCTGCAATCCTGCCGGAGGCTATATCAGCCTGGGGGATTGACTCCCACCACTGATACCAGCTTGTTTCTCACCACCTATAGAGGTGGAAGTCATCTCCCAGCCGATATAATGAATTATATGAAAAACTTTGTTGCCTTTTAACCAACTATGAAACTGGAGAAAATCCTGTCAATATCAAAGATTTTTACCTCCTGCTTGTTGAAATTCAAAACAATTGGGAACTCATTGTTGCTTGTACATAATCCACAAAAAGTCATAGTTCTCCATATTTTGAAATCTATGACTTTTCATTTTCAGCAGTTTTTGGATCCTCTTACCAAACGAACGTTTTAATCATGAGTACCTAAACAATTTTTCAACGTATTCTTTCATAATACCCATTTTTATGGAGAGTTATCGTTCCACCATTCACAGCACCACCCAAGGATCCTGCCGCCTTGTGTTTAGCATATGGATCATTAGGATTAAGGGCAATCAACTGTTGATATGCATTAGCTACCGAAAGTCGAACTCCAATTCTTGTAAACACATTTAAAATCATACTTTCTCTGCCTCCTTTAACATAATCAAAATACGATTAATATAATCCAAAGTCTCAGAATCAGAACGTTCCAAAAGCTTAGTAAATCGAACAATAGCTTCCAATCGATCAACCATCGGAAGTTTGTCCGTTTTCACCTCTGGTGTAGGTATTTCAATATAATTTAAAAGACGTTTTCCTACAAGATATTTATCATATCTGCCACCACATCTTTCAACAAATATGTTGAAATACCTCTAAGATGATTACCTACTGAAAATGTATCTACAATCTCTTCAGGAATTTTTAATTCAACTACAACCTTATTGTCATCGGCTAACATAGGATACTGCAATTGAACATCATATCTTAAGTTCAAATTTAACGATGCTGATTCTGCTGCTTTACGAATATCATAAATTGCATCTGCCGCTTGAATACTAGAATCTGTAAATTCTATTTGAATTGTTTTTGAAACTAGCATATAATATACCTCCATTCTATAACACTTGTTACTGGTGTTTTTAATTCTCATATGAAGTATATCAGTTTTCTCTTTTAT
>ENA-OQCE01000210-OQCE01000210.1-human-gut-metagenome-genome-assembly--contig:-NODE-210-length-28310-cov-10.212043_pt1 | contig 28310 bp, 33 predicted proteins | sample MGYA00242495_ERZ504572 | MGnify/ENA primary metagenome ERZ504572 (study PRJEB26092, sample SAMD00036228) | human gut metagenome | host: Homo sapiens | study: EMG produced TPA metagenomics assembly of... | reverse complement strand
CTTTATAAAAAATATCCATGGCTTCCTCACCGTCACCGGCTTCCAGTACCTGGAAATTCTTTTTGATAAGGAAATCTTTTACCAGTTTTCTCATTCTGCTCTCGTCATCTACTACAAGAATCTTTAATGCGTCCATTCTATCTTCCTCCGTTTCTCAAGTGCTGTTCCGGACAGTTATTTTCAGTCCGAAATGCTCTGTGTTATCCCACTTTCACAGAAAACAGATTTCTTCTCTGCTTCCCGTTCATTCTAAAGCGGATCTTCCCGTTCCGCTTTGCTATATGCTCATAATATATCACAGGTTTGTGTTGTGTGTGTGAACGTAATTTCATTTTTTAAGAAAATTTTGTGTAAAGCAAATATAAAAAAGAGAACCCTTTCACTTTCAAAAGGATTCTCCGATTTTTTCTCCCATAAGTACTCTTGTTTCCATTCCTGCCTGTGAATTTTTGAGGATATCTTCATCTGGCTTTACCGCATTTTTTTCGGTGATCAGCACAATGGTGGAACCACCGAAAGCAAAATTGCCTTTTTCCTCTCCACGTTTCACAGATGCCCTTCTTGGCCGGTTTTCGATCTTCCCCACAAAGAGAGCGCCTACTTCCATCATCAACATCGTGCGGAAATTTTCTGTTTTCAGAAGGAATATTCCCGGCTGTTTTCTTTATAGATAGGATAGGCATCATTTGCCACAGGGTTGACTGTATGCAGAATCCCGGGGATTCTGATACGCCGGGACTCTGCTGCATTGTCCGGATAAATATATCTGTGATAATCCTGGACACAGAGACGAAGTACCCACACATAGCCACCCTGATATCTTTTCCCAAGGGAAGGGTTCCTTAAAAGTTCCTCCACTGTATATCGGGTCTGTTTGATATGAAGACAGGCTTTTTCATCCACAGGATATACACTGGCCCGGCAGTCACAGGGACTGATAAAATGCCCAGGTTCCATATCGATCCTGCGGGCACCCTCCCGGATCTTTCTCTTGAAAAAATCATTGTAGGAAATATATTTCCGCGTTTCATAATCACTCATATCCAGATGATTGAGCCGGATAAACGGTTCCACTGCTGCTGCCGAAATCCTGGAATCCAGAAGCTTTCCCACAACCGTGGAAACAGCCGGGGTAACCAGCGGCCGGATCATCATACGCCCGGCCACAGAACCGTAGATTTTTTCCAGCAAATTATTCTGAAAAGAATCTTCCTTTTTAATGTTTCCCTTTCGGTCTGCCGTCCGGATCATAAATTACCGCCTCTTTCCATGGAAAGTTTATAGAGATAATTGAATTTCCACCATCCCTCATTATAGAAAAGAACCAGAAGGACTGCCACTGCAACTACCGCAACGATGATCACCAGCTCCCGGTTGGTTGGCTTACGGAATTTAAAATCCAGGATAAACAGAAGTCCTACTGCCAGCATTGTGATATGGAGGAGCACCACAAACCATTTATACTCCGGAAAAAGCAGGGAAACCACAAACAGAAGTGGCAGGATCACGGACATGGATGTGATGGGAAGTCCCTGATAATATTTCCGGTTTTCGGAGGTTTCATTCTGGCGTTTTTCTTCCATAACATTGAAATATGCCAGACGGATCAGGCCTGCAAGACCGTAGAACAGAAGAATGGCAATTCCGTAAATATGATACATGCCAAGCTTAAATCCCAGCACAATGGGAAGGATTCCGAAACAGACAATATCCGCAAGAGAATCGATCTGGATCCCGAAGCACTTCTCTTCCTCCGTTCTGTTCTTCTTGGTTCGCGCAATCTTTCCGTCAAACATATCACACAACCCGGAAAATGCCAGACAGCACACTGCTGCTGAAATATGGTCCGTCACAGCGCAGAAGATTCCGATCATGGAAGACACTACGCTTATGTAAGTCATTATTACCGTGTAATCATAAAATCCTATCATTTGCACACCTCATTTTTCTCTTTCAATTACTTTTTTCCAATAGTCAGCTGGGCCACCACTGTAAACGCCGCACTGATCAGAAGCTCCCCATAATATCCAAGCCCTCTGCTAAGTACCATTCCCGGAAGCAGCAGTCCCCCGAACACCGGGCTGAAAATATTAAGGAACAGCGTCTCACTGATTCCCATTCCTCCCGGAAGCGGCAGCATATCCACAGATACCGAGATCACGGCCTGGAGAAAAAGGATCTCCCAGAATCCGGTGCCGTGAAGTCCAAAAGCCTGATATACAAACCAGGTCACCGCAAACAGTGCCATACGCTGGATAAAAGTGATTCCAATAACTTTAACGATCACAAAAGGATTATTCTTCAGATATGCCGCAGTATTTCGGTAAGTATCCATGGAATCTTCCAGTTTTTTCAGACGCCCATCTTTTTTCTTCACCAGATGAAGTCGTTCCAGAAGTTTCATTCCCTTTACCATGATCGCTTTTGCCAGAAGTGGATGGAACACCAGGATGGTCATAAATGTAACGCAGAAAATATTCAGTGCCAGTCCCAGGTAAAACACCGGCAGGATCCCTTCCAGATATTTATGGAGAAATCCCCTTCCGAAAATTGCGATTCCAATACCGATCACCACAAGTACCAGTTTATAGGTGATGGTTACGATCATCAGAATTACCGTTGACACCGGAATGGAAATCTTTTCTTTTTTCATGTAGTAGATCTGCATGGGCTGTCCGCCACTGGCGGACGGTGTGATACAGCTGAAAAAAAATCCCACGGAAGAGAACAGAAAACAGGTTCTCTTTTTCAGCTGGATTCCACTGGATCTCATCATGTACCAGATGATGATGGATTCTCCCCAGATAAAAAACGCTACCAGTGCAATTCCCGGAATCAGCCACCGTTTGTCAGCCCTGTGTATGGCATCCATCATGGAAGACAGATCTTCTCCGTGAAAAACGCCGTAGATGGTCAGGGCAAAAACGACCGCCAGGAATACTCCGTTAAATATGATCTTTTTTCTGCTTTTCATCTCTTGGCACCTTCTATATATCTGTTGATCTTCTTCTCAATTTTACTTCCGACCCGTTCATAAATATGCCAGATCTCCGTTTTCTGTCCCAGCATAAAACATATCTGTGCCAGGATCACGCCACCGGCCACATCCACCAGAACATGCTGCTTGGTAAAAAGGGTGGACAGAAAAACCAGAACTGCCAGCACAAAAGATACTCCTTTATACCATGCCGGAATTCTTTTCTGGTCTTTGATTCCCAGGAAACAGAACCAGCTTACCAGGCAGTGAATGGATGGAAACAGGTTATCCGCCGCATCAATGGAATAAAGCCATCCTGCCAGCAGATCCCAGAAACCGCTCCCCTCGATCACCGGTCTTGTGTTGGTGGTGGGGTATGCCAGAAATATGATCAGGCACACGCAGCGGGATATAAGATCTGCGGTAAAAAAACGGTAAACCTGTTCCTTCTCCTGCCTTGCCGCAAGAATATAATTCACTGCCCAGAATATATAACATCCGAAATAGACAATTAAAAACTGCGGCACAAACGGGAGCCGCAGGTCAAGACTACTTTCTATGTTGTGATGGTACCAACCGCCTGCAATTGCCCTTGAACCGGAATATACAAGACAGTTAAATACAAATGAAAAAACAAGGGGAAAAAGCCCGTACGCAGGTACAACCCCTGTTACATATTTCCAAAAACGTTTCATAAATTCACGCCTCATTATTTTATTGATCTCAGGAAGAAAACGTATTTTTTCCTGATGTTTTCTGTTACTCACAGTATAACAGTCGGGGCGTATGGTTTCAACTAAATATGGGAATTTTAAGAATTGTTAAGATTTCAGTTCAGCTAATTTTTCTTTTTTGTTCATACTTTTTTCAGAATGACGTCACAGAATGACCACAAAATGTGAGTATATTATTAGATGTGCAAAGGGTACTACCTTTGATAACACTTTTTTCTTTTTCATACTGCCGGGGCTACCTCCAAACAAAGCCCCGGCCTCCTTCCTTTTTATTTCCCCATTTTTTTAATTATGCCATGCAAGACGTACACTGGACGGATGTACTTCTTTTGTCATCCAGTCCACATCGTTGGTGATCCAGTCCATGATCCCCAGCTGACGTGTTTCCCATGCGATGGTCGCCTCTCTTGCTTCCGGTGTTTCTTCCACTTCCATGGTAGTGTCGATCTCATCGTATCCGAAAATATATCCGCCTGCGCTCCAGATGCTGAAGTTACTGTCCGGGCCCGGATCTATTGTATCGCCTCTCTGTGCTACAAGTCCGTCATGACGAGCCTTGTATTCTTCCTCACAGCCGTCTTTTAATTTTGTCATGAACATTCTGTGGCGGATCAGCTCTTTGTTTTCTCTCACAACACCAAAATTATGATACATCAGACGCATGTCTTTTCCAGGAGTGGAGATCCAGGTAAATGTATCCTGGATTTTTTCAGTCAGTGCTGCTTTTACTTTCTCCTCTTTTGGAGAGATCACAGCTCCGTCTGCATTTTCGTAATATCCGAAGATCAGGTCTGCCGCATTCCAGATGCTGAAATTATGAATGCCGTTACGGTCAAGATATGCAGTAAGCTCCGGCCAGATCTCGCCTAAGGTCTTACGGTAATCATTCATTTTTCCTTCTTTTACTTTCATTGCAAAAGCATGTCGTTCCATTTATGCTATCCTCCTGTTTTGATGATCCTGTGCTATGTTTTCCACTATGAGCAGATATAGTTCTTCTGCTCTCATATGATTTGATTCTATCACTTTTATTTTGTTTTTACAATTATGAGGGTAGGATTTCCGATCACTGTTCACAGGTAATATCCGCAAAGCATGTTGCCTGACACAAAGTTATCCGTAACGATTCCCTGAGATGCTCAGGCAAGATACAACATGACCATCAGTGGCATGGTTATGATACTTACCAGCGTTGTCATTACATTGATGGTGCTGGCATAGACCGGGTCCTGATCGTAGAGCTGTGCCAGCTGTACAATCGTTGTTGCCGACGGTGTGATCACTGCCATCAGACTGATAAGCAGAATGGTTTTTCCATCCTTTACCATTGAAGCCAAGGGCAGATACTTCAAAAACAACAGTATGAGCAGCGGAGTCACCACCATTTTCAAGATCGTGATCAGATAGATCCTGGAATGGCTGAAAATATCTTTCCATTTTACCTCCGTCATGGTCATTCCAAGCATGATCATACATACAGGTCCCAGGGTGGCTGAAATCTGGCTCATGGTGTTTCCAAGAATCACCGGCAATCTGATCTGCGTGAAGAACAGAACGATTCCAAGGATAATAGCGATCAAATTGATGTTGCAGAGGATTTTTTTCCAGTTGATGCCGGCCTTCGCCTCCATCAGTGACTGTCCGTGGGTCCACATCAGGATCATCTGCACACTCAGGAAAGCACTGGCATAGATCACCCATTTTTCACCAAGGACTACCGTTACAAGAGGGATCACCAGATTTCCGGAATTGGAATAGATGATGGATTCTTTTTCTACCACACTTAATTTCAGTGGCTTGCCGATGATCTGTACAAATACCAGAAGAAAAATATGGATCAGGATGCCGCTGCCACTGCCAGAAGGAAGCCATTCCGGATGCTTCTGGAATATTCGATCTGAAAAGCATTGATCATTACGCAGGGCATGATGATGTAGATACAGATGACTGAAAGTGTCCTGCTGCTTTTTGCATCGATAAGTCCGCATTTTACCACTGTAAATCCACAGGACATCATCAGAAAAAATACGATGATCTGCTGCAATAATTGTAAAGTTATCATTTTTTCTCCCCTCCGAACGCGTCAGCTCTGTCCGATCTCTTTCAGGGCTGTCTGAAGCTGCGTGTCTTCTTTATGTGTAAGTTCTGTCCAGTCTGTGATGTCTCCGGAAAGCTCTGCTTCCACATCCGGAGTGATTCCTTTTTTGTTGATATCATTGCCCTTTGGCGTAAAATATTTTGCGATGGTGATCTTTACCGCACTGCCATCGGTAAGAGCTGGATGGTCTGCACCACGCCCTTCCCATAGGTAGTTGTTCCTACAATCGTTCCAATCCCGTAGTCCTTTACCGCCCCCGCAAAGATCTCCGATGCACTGGCACTGTTTCCGTTTACCAGAACAGCCAGCGGCATGTCCAGTTCATTTTTTCCGTCGCAGGTTTCCTCTTCCCTTTTTCCGTTTTTGTCCTCTGTATAGACGATCAGTCCTTCCGGAAGTATTTGGCGGAGTACGCCGCAGACTGCAGTAAGAAGGCCTCCCGGATTATCACGGAGATCCACAACCAGCTTCTTCATTCCCTGATCCTTCAGATCTGCAAATGCTTTTTTATACTGATCGCTGGTCACCTCAGAAAATTCGGAGATCCGGATATAGCCGGTGTCTCCGGAAAGCATCTCATGGGAAACGGTCTGAATCTCCACATCCCGGATCTCCACTTTGACATCCCGGGTTTTCTCTTCGTTTTCCCGCTGTATGGTCAGCATTACGGAATCTTTCTCACTGTCACGGACCATGGAAGCAATATCGGAAGTTTCTTTGTCTGTAACATCAGCTCCATCTACTGCCTTGATCACATCTCCCTTTTTCAGTCCCGCCTGTTCTCCAGGGCCACCCTCATAAAGCTGTATGATCTTTGCCCCTCCGGTGTCATCCTTCTGAAGAACGGCACCAATCCCTACGTAGGAGCCTTCATTGGAAGTATTCAGCTCTTTATACTGTTCTGCTGTGTAATAGGTGGAGTACGGATCCCTCAGGCCGGCAAGCATGCCAGCATAAAGCCCCTCACGCAGGCTGCTTTCGTCTTTTTCATCCAGATATTCTTCATCGATCAGTTCTTCCAGGTAATTCAGCTTCTGAACCGTTTTCACATCGGAAAGCGCATTGCCTTTCGGAAACAGTACTTTCTGATAGCTGGTAAAAACAGCGCCTGTCACAACCAGCGTTGCTGCCACTCCAATGGCTATACCTTTTTTGAATTCTTTATTTTTCATATTTTTCCTTTCTTCTGCACAGCCGGCAAAGCCGATAAGATCACAGATTTTCTGTACTCCTCTATGCGCCGTTCGGTTTTTATATACCGAAAACGGCTGCCGATATTCCGACAGCCGCTGTATATCTTATGATCACACATCATGCGGATACATAAGATTCTCTGCTATTTGGTTATACTCTGAGATGTTTTCTTGTTGTGAAAAAGCTTCCCAAAAGACCGATTCCCACACCAAGTCCAAGGCCCATGGGAACCAGACCCTCATAAATCTGCCAGATCGGAATGAAATCCACGATTCCTGTCAATACATTGAATTTTGTCAGAATAAACTCTACAGCGGAATTATACAGGAAAAACAGACAGATCAGCGGTATCGCCGCACCGATCACACCGAGGATCATACCTTCCAGAAGGAATGGCAGTCGTACAAAAGCATCTGTAGCTCCTATGTATTTCATAATTCCGATTTCTTCCTTGCGGACAGAAATACCCATAGATACTGTATTGCTGATCAGGAATATGGAAATGATCAAAAGGATTGCGATCACGGCAATCGACACATAAGAAACCAGCTTGTTAATGGAACCAAGTGTCCTGGATGCCTGTTCAGACTGATTTACCTTCCGGACATGTTCCAGTCCCTGGATATAATTCACCAGTTCTGTCTGCTTGGTAATATCATTAAGATATACCTGATAATTGGATGAATTGGCAAGAGGGTTATCATCTTTAAATCCATCTGCCGCATCTTCATCTCCAAAATATTTCTGTTTGTATTCTTCCCATGCCTGATCTGCGGACTGATAGTCCATCCTGGCCACTTCCGGCCTGGACTGAATAGCATCGCCGATCGCCTGGATCTCTTCCTCTGAAGTGCCCTCATCAAAGAATACTGTGATCGGTACTTCTTCTTCCACCTTATGGGCAATATTACCGACGTTGTTCACGATGGAATAGAAAATGCCTACCAGAAAAATGCAGGCTGCCATCGTGATGATACATGCCAGGGAAAACATCCAGTTTCTTTTTATATTCTTAAAGCCCTGCTTCAGGGTATACCAGATCGTACTAGGCCTCATGATATCCTCCCTCTTTCTCATCGCTGATGATCTTGCCGTTGTGCATGGTGACTACTCGCTTGCGCATGGCATTGACGATGTCCTTATTGTGGGTAACTACCAGAACTGTGGTTCCTCTGTCATTGATCTGCTCCATCAGAGCCAGGATCTCTTCAGAGGTTTTCGGATCCAGGTTTCCGGTCGGCTCATCTGCCAGAAGGATGTCTGGGCGGTTTACCAGTGCTCTGGCAAGAGCAACTCTCTGCTGCTCACCACCGGAAAGCTCATCCGGGTATGCCTTATACTTTCCTGCAAGTCCTACCTCCTGGAGAACCTCCGGCACACGTTTGCGTATCACACGGGTAGGTCTTCCTATGACACGCTGCGCAAATGCTACATTCTCATATACATTACGGTCTTTTAAAAGACGGAAATCCTGAAATACTACCCCAAGCTTTCTGCGATACTTGGCAACGCGTCTGTGTTTCATCTTCTCCAGACGTTCCCCGCTGACTGTGATCGTTCCGCTGGTAGAATCCAGTTCTTTCATCAGAAGCTTGATCAGTGTGGATTTACCGGAGCCACTGCTTCCTACTACAAATACGAATTCCCCTTTGTCAACATGTAAGTTCGCATGATTCACAGCCGGAAGACCCGGGCCGTAAGATTTGCTCACATCTACAAGATCGATCATATATATCCTCCTCTATATTATAAAAGCATAATTTTCTTAATTTTTTCGTAACATTATTGTAATATATTTTCTGTTTAAATGCAAGAATAAATTTCCCGGTCCCTACAACGGTTACTGTTCACGTTACTGTTCACTCCGTTCTCAGTAACACGCTTCGCGATGCACAGAATTTATGCTGATCGCATAAATTCGCGCGATATGTCTCGGGTTTTCTGTGACCTTCGCTCACAAAAAACACCTCGCGGGACATTACCAGTGAACAGTAACCTGTTCACCCTATTCTCAGTAATGCGCTTCACGGAATATTACCAGTGAACAGTAAGCAACAGCCCTCTTCAAATTATTTATTTTAACGTAAAAATACCAAAATTACAATAGAGTCATGGATGTTATCTGTGAAGTTCATGTGAATTCGTTACTGCTCACTCCGTTCTCAGTAACACACTTCGTGAATGCTTCCAAACAGGAGGGACATTTACACAATATTCCATGATGAAAAACGCTCATACAAAAACTGCCGCCTATTCCGGGAAGGAATAAGCGGCAGTTTAAAAGTTCTAATATGTTACCTTAATATAGCAAACTATCATCTTGCATTCCGAATGCTATTAATACTCTAATGTCTCCATATATTTCATATATCGAACAACCATCAGCGCGATCTTAAATGTAATGGCATCCTCAAACACTCTCAAATCAAGGCCTGTACTCTTCTGGAGTTTATCCAGACGATATACCAGCGTATTTCTGTGGATATACAGCTGACGTGAAGTTTCAGATACGTTCAGACTGTTCTCAAAGAATTTATCGATGGTGACAAGTGTCTCCTCATCGAAATCATCCGGAGATTTGTTGTCAAAGATCTCGCGGATAAACATCTTACACAGAGGAATAGGCAGCTGATAGATCAGACGTCCGATTCCAAGTGAGCTGTATGCGATAACTTCCCTGTCTCCGAAGAAGATCTTACCTACATCAAGGGCCATACGCGCTTCCTTGTAGGAACGTGAAACTTCTTTCAACTCATTGACAATGGTACCGTATGCCATGTGGACATCCTCACCATCTTTATTCAGATCCAGAGTATCCATAATCGTATGAGCCAGCTTATCCATCTCCGGATAGCCCTCTCCCTCTTCCAGTTCCTTGACTATAATGATGCTCTTCTCATCAACAGCAGTGATAAAATCTCTGCTCTTTCCGCCAAAAAGGCTTTTCACGCTCTCTACAGAGCTGTGATCTTTCTCCTGGTTCAGTTCCAGGATCATAACTACACGACGGACATCTGCTTCAATATGAAGCTTCTTCGCTCTGTTGTAAATATCCACCAGAAGAAGATTATCAAGAAGAAGATTCTTGATAAAGCTGTCTTTGTCAAAACGCTCCTTGTACGCAACGATCAGATTCTGGATCTGGAAGGCTGCAAGCTTGCCTACCATATAAGTATCCTCATCATCTCCGTGGGCTACCAGGACATATTCCAACTGATAATCATCACAGACCTTAAAGTACTGAAATCCCTTGACAAGCTGGCTGTCCGCCTGGGATTCTACAAAAGCCTGGATATCTGCCGGCTGGATCTCAAAATCAGAAAAGGTAGACGCAAGTACCTTCCGTCTGTGTCAATGACACAAAATTCCGTCCTTGATATTTCTTTAAGTCCCTCGAGCGTATTCTGTAACACCTGATTCGATATCATTCCGTTCAATCCCTTCTCACTTATGTGTATGCTTATCTTCTGTCTTTCCCTCTCTATCTATGGCTATTTTAATACAAAATCACCAAAAATGAAAGAGTAAAACTGAAAAAATTTACAAATTTTTGTTGAAATCCGCCTAATTTTTCTCTATAAAACCTTCTCCATGAACTTCTCTTGCATCGGAAACGATCACAAAAGCGTTGGGATCAATATCATCTACCAGCTCTTTCAGCTTCACAATTTCCTTTTTGTTTACCACACAGAAGATGATCGTCTTCTCCTGACCGGAATACATCCCCTTGCCACAGATCCCTGTCGCTCCGCGATCCAGGTCTTCCATAATGACTCTGGCAACCTCATCCGGCTTCTCCGTGATGATAAATGTCTGTTTGGAAAACTTCAGACCTTCGATCAGACTGTCGGATACTTTTGTTACCAGATAAACCGCAATGATGGCATACAGGGCCCGCTGGATACCGAACACATACATTCCTACGATCACAATAAGTCCATCAATAAACTGCATGATCTGTGCGATGGAATAATGACGCATATACTTCTGGATCAGTGCTGCCATCATATCCGTTCCGCCTGTGGTTCCCTGTCCAAGGAAAACCATTCCAATGCCGATTCCCAGGATCACACCACCGTATACAGCAGCCAGAAGGAGATCATCTCCCGCAATATTCCACACCGGCTGAATGGCAAGCCAGGTTGAGAGGGAGATCTCACCGATCAGAGCTTTTTTTACAAAGGAAAAGCCTTTGATCCGCCATCCCAGAAAAAACAGCGGAATGTTCAGCGTGATATTGGTAAGCCACAGCGGAACCCCGCCATCTATGATCTCACCGGTCCAGTGCTTCACCAGGATCGCTATACCGGAAAAGCCGCCTGTTACCAGCCCGGTTGCATCAAAAACGGAATTGATGGCAAGTGCCATCAGCCCGGTTCCTACTATGATCAGAAGATAATCCAGATACCAGTCCTTTTTTTTCACAAGACTCATAAAGTGCTCCTTTCATTTTTTACAGCAATTCCCGGAATTTCTGTCTTGAAGTGTCCTCAATATTTCTATTCCGCTGTGAAAATCCCGGAAATGCTATAGTATCATATGACAACTGCATCAGTTTCCCGCACTGACGTGTCATAAAAAGAACGGGACCGTACACTATTCTGCGTCCGTTCCCGTTCTCCATGCTATTTTTCTGTCTTTTTATTTATAAAATGAACAAATTCATAGCTTTCCATTATCTGAAAGTATTTTACGATTCTCGGATAAAGCGGTTCTGCCTTATCTCCGAAATGCTCTTTCACCAGCAGGGCAAGCTCCTGCACGGTTTTGGCTCCATCGATCTCAGGCCAGATAAAAGTTCCCATTTCATCAAGATGAACCTTGGAAAACCTTGGCTTGCCAAAAACCTTCTGCGCGATGGTATTGAACATACCCTTATTCTCTATCTCAAGAATGATCCGCTGCTTCAGGTCCCGGTGCCACCGGATCGACTGGTTTGTTTCCGGGATCAGATCAAGATAGTTGATATCCTGTTTCTTATCCTTTTTGTTTTTTCTCATCAGGCTTTCTTCTTTCTCCAGATAGAGAATTTAAGCAGTGACAGGATCATGATGATCATCAGCACAACGCCGCCGATATTTCCAAGGTTTACAACGCCGGACATATCAAGGCTGATACCGACAACTGCAAAGATCGCAAGAAGAATTCCAACAAGACCCTCGCCGGCGATCATACCAGCACAGTACAGGGTACCATCTGTGGACTGAGCTGTCTTGGTTTTTTCGTCAACACCTTTTCTGCTGTCAAGTAATCCACGAACGATACCACCGATCATGATGGTTGCGTTCAGGTAGATTGGAAGGTAAAGACCGATTGCGAAAGGCATTACCGGGATACGAGGATCTCAAGGCAGATTGCAAGGAATACACCTACAAATACAAGTCCCCATGGAAGGTTTCCGCCCATGATTCCCTCAACGATCATCTTCATAAGCTGAGCCTGTGGCGCAGGGATCTCTGCTGTACCGTAGCCCATGCTGCATCCAGAAGATACAGAACACCGCCGATAGCAAGACCGGAAACAACAACACCGAGCATCTCGCCCATCTGCTGCTTCTTAGGTGTAGCACCGAGAAGGTATCCTGTCTTAAGGTCCTGAGAGGTATCACCGGCGATCGCTGCGATGATACAGATAACAGAACCAACAGCGATCGCTGCTGTCATTCCGTCGATACCTGTTTTACCGGAGCTCTTGATCGCAAATGTAGCAATCAGAAGAGTAGCGATAGCCATACCGGAAACCGGGTTGTTGGAGCTTCCTACAAGACCTACCATACGGGAAGATACTGTTGCAAAGAAGAATCCAAAAACTACGATGATACATGCACCAAGAAGAGTTACCGGGATTGCCGGAACGATCCAGATGATAAATACCATTGCTATAACACCGAGAAGGATGAACTGCATCGGAAGATCCTGTGCGGTTCTCTCTGTGCTTGTGTTCTTGCTTCCCTTCATGCTCTTCATGGAGTCACGGAAGGTTGTAACGATCAGCGGCAGGGATTTGATCAGGGAAATGATACCACCTGTTGCGATAGCACCTGCGCCGATATATTTAACATAAGTAGACCAGATCGCTGATGCTCCGCCGTTTGCGTAAAGCTGGGCAATGGTCGTTCCCTCTGCTGCCGGATACATCCATGTATCAGGTCCGAACAGGCAGATCAGCGGAATGATGACCATCCAGCCGATAAGAGAACCGGTAAACATGTAGGATGCGATCTTCGGTCCTACGATATAACCAACACCGAGAAGTGCCGGATAAACCTCCATACCGATCTCACCCTTGAAGGATTTAAATGCTGCAGAAACATCTGCCGGAAGAAGCTTCAGTCCATCAACAACAAATTTGAAGACAGCTGCAAGTCCCATACCGGAGAATACTGTGGAAGCATTTGCTCCGCCTTCCTCACCGGCAAGAAGAACGTCTGCGCAGGCAGTTCCTTCCGGATAGAGAAGAGTTGCATGCTCTTTAACAATGAGGGCATTACGAAGGGGTACCATGAAAAGTACACCAAGGATACCACCGCAAAGTGCGATCAGAGTGATCTCAACGATGCCTGGTTTGCTTGTAAGTCCTTCCTCTGCCCAGAGGAACAGTGCAGGCATGGTGAAGATAGCACCTGCTGCAAGAGACTCACCGGCTGAACCGATAGTCTGGACCATATTGCTCTCCAGAATGGAGTTTCTGCGAAGAATCACGCGGATAACACCCATGGAGATAACTGCCGCCGGAATGGAGGCAGATACTGTCATACCAACACGAAGACCAAGGTAAGCATTGGCTGCGCCGAAGATGACAGCAAGAATACATCCCATGATCACAGATGTAACTGTGAGCTCCGGAGTGATTTTCTCCGCAGGAATGTAAGGTTTGAACTCTGTGTTTTTGTTCATATTTCCTCTCCCTTTATCTAGTAAATTAGTAACGTTATATAGTATAGCAAATTTCGCAGTATTTTGCAAGAAATTATATCTGAGATATTATATATTATTTACAATTTTCTGTATAATTATAAGCAAATAATTGGTCACTATGCAGCTTTTATGCTAACATAGTGACCTTATTCCTTACAATTGAATATTATACATTTAAAATAAAATACTTTTTTTTTTCAGTTGTCCGTTTCCAGCTGTTTTGTCAGATATCGCCCTACGATCTTCGAGAAATTTCCGATATCCCGGATATAGGCAAAATCCTTTCCAAAAATCTTCTTTTCCGCCGGAAGATCCTTCTCTTCACCTGCAAATACCCCCAGAACACTGACGCCCTGGCTCCGAAGACGCCGCACCTCTGTTGCAGTATCTGAAATGGCATATTTTCCCTGATAAGGGGCCGGATTTTTTGCATTGGGGCGGTTTATGATCACATCGTAGGGGCGTCCGTCACTTAAGATGATCAGGATCTTTTTTTCCTCTTCCCTCTGCAAAAGACTGTATCCCGCTGCTTTTATGGCAAGCCCGTCCCGATTATTGGAGGAAGTCACATAATTGAAAATATCCTCATCCGCCGAAACCGGATCATCATATTCCCGGAACCTGTGCAGGATCGTATGATCCAGAATGTGCAGTAGCTCATAACCCGATGAGGAATGTCCACATTACTCAGGGCAGAGCTGATCATATAAGCCTGCAGTGCCACATCTCCCTGTCGGCTCATCTGTGAACCACTGGCATCGATCAGTATATCCACCACAAAATCCGTATTGTCTCCACGAAGAATCCTCTTAAAAAGATTTGCCTCACCGCTTCTGCCTATACGCCACAGCCTGGAAGGAACGATAGTTCCCCGGTCTGATAGGACTTCCTGGTTTTCACTTCGGATCACCAGTGCTTTTTTCAGGAGTTCAGTCAATATGGCAATATTTCGTTTTGCAATTCTGTGCTTGTCATGATAGACCCATATGTTCTTATTACGCAGACGCTTTGCATACTGGTACTGATAATTATCACGAACCGGATTTTTCAGGATTCCTTCTGTAAAATACAGGCTGCAGTCTCCGTGTATTCCCCGGCACATAAGATGGTTCATTCTTTTTTCTTCCGCAGGTGTGAGATAGGTTTTTCCAAAATTCAGTTCCACATAGGTATGAGCTTTCTGAAGAGCTTCCTCTGAAATCACCGTGATCTTGTTTTTCACCTTACGTTTTTCTTCCATATCCTGTGTCAGTGAGGAATCTTCAATATCTGTCATCCGGTCTGTGAGCTTTTCCACGTAATTTTCCAGGGCTTCCTCATACATCTCTTCATTAAGGTAGTCTTCCCAGCCAAATTCCGTCAGTTCTTCCAGGGTCACCGCCATTACCCGTTCAAGGAACCGTTTTTCTTCTCAAAGTCCGGATCGATGACCGTATTATAGAGGCTGTCGATGATCCGAATCAGTTCCATGGTGTCTCCGCTTTCTGCACAGGCATAGATCTGATCCCGGAATGCAGACAGTTTTTTCTCCAGAGGCTGTACGCTTCCTGTAAGTACATCACGGAATACTGCAATTTTCAGCCTGTCTAACAGCTTATCGTAGGAAGGCAGGGTTTCATATTCCTGATCCAGGATATCTTCCAGAGCTTTTTTTCTCATGCGGCGAACCCCCGGGCGCTCTTCGCAGATCCGCTCTCCCACTGCCGCTTCGATACATAGCTGTGTCAGCCCGGTCAGCTCCGTCTCAGATGCATCCAGATAGATTTTTTTTACAAGATAAAGACCAAGAAGATTTTTGTCAAAATATCTGGCAAAAGCACCCTGTTTGATTCCATCGTAAAGAGCGATCTCTTTTGAGCGGAGAAACAGCGATACATCCGGCTTCACATCCAGGGTATAATCGCCGCTTACCGTCCAGAGGAGATTACGGATCCGGTTTTCCAGCTCCATCTTGTAATCTTCTATAGAAAGTTCTTCTGTCAGATCTTTATGCATAGACATCGTCCTTTGTCCATTCTTCCGGGATCCTTGTACGGACTACATCGTCCACGATCTCCTTTTCAAAAATATCGAAAGTTTTGTTCACCACTCCCATCTGCACTGCTGCCAGGGGAGAAAGTCCTGCACGAACAATCTTCATGGCAGCCAGAAGTCCTCGAAGATCCAGCGCTTTTGTAGATATCTCGCTGTTTACGGATTTCTTCTGAAGATCCATAAATACACCGATAAACTGTTCCACTGCCTTTTCCTTTGCCTCCGGGAACATTTTGCGGAAAATAAATCCCAGGGTTTCTTCTGTCTGCGCGGGCATATCGATCACCAGGAAACGAGAAACAAGAGCTTCGTTCAGCTCCTTTGTTCCTGCATATCCGTAGTTCATGGTTCCGATAAAACGTGCCGCAGGATGAAGGTCGATCCGGTCATAGCCCGGAACATCAATGGAGCGGCGATAGTCCAGAGTTGCATGAAGGACAGAGACCGCATCGTTCTTTGCCATATTGATCTCATCCAGAATACCGAAGCCACCATACTCGGCACACTGATAGATGCTCCCTTTTCGGAGGCAGACTTCATTGTTTACAAAGGTATCCGTTCCGATCAGGTCTCCGCTGTTTGTATTGACATGGAAAGATACATTGTAAACCGGGCGGCCAAAAGCATATGCCAGATTTTCTGCCAGGATATTTTTTCCCGTGGCCTTTGGGCCTGCAAGAAGAAGATTTTCTCCTTCCAGAAGTCCTGCAATGGACATTTCCAGGATTTCTTTTCCGTAGAACGGTATGGATGGTCTGGAAACTCTGGCTGCAGCCCCCTCATCAACGTTATAATTTTTTCGAAATTCCTCAATGCCGTGGATCAGGTTTTCGGAAACGTTCTGTTCTTTTAAAAATTCTAATTCTATCATATATACTTACTCCTGAATCTGATTGAATGCCGCAGATATCCTCATCCGCAGTTATTATATGATCCTATGACGGACAACAGCTTACAGATTCTTTCTCCGCCAGGTAAAAAACGGGACAGATCTTACATCTGTCCGTCATTTGATCTCAAAGATGCCGCTTCACCCAGGAAACATCTCTTATTTCCTGTATTTTATTTAATCGATCATACCTCAAAGATCAGATCACCGTAGGATGGCATCGGCCACATATCTTTATCTACGATCATCTCAAGCTCGTCTACAGGTTTTCTTAAAGCCTGCATTGCCGGTACCACGCTCTCTCTGAAAAATACAGCACGGTCACGTCCCTCTTCATGGGATTCCGACTCAGCGATCAGTCCGGAAAGCTTATCCATAGCTGTCTTGGTCTCAGCAAGAAGTGCGGAGGATTTTTCCAGAAGACTTGTCTGTACACTGACATCAAGTGCTGCACTCACTGCCTTCACTGAATTGATGGACTCTGCAAGAACTGTTGTGTAACGGATCACTGCAGGGATGATCTGCTTGGTAGCAATATCCACCATGGTCTTGGCCTCAATATTGATAGCCTTTGCATAGCCTTCATACTGAATCTCTGCTCTGGACTCAAGCTCTGCTCTTGTAAATACATTAAAGGATTCAAAAAGCTTCACAGCCTTGTCTGTAGTCAGTGCAGGAATGGCATCTACCATGGACGGAAGAATCGGAAGTCCACGTCTCTTTGCCTCTGCCTCCCACTCCGGTGCATATCCGTTTCCGTTGAATACAATACGCTGATGCTGGATTGCATACTCCTTGATCAGGTCATGTACTGCAGTATCAAAATCGTCTGCTGCTTCCAGACGGTCGCATACATCGCGGAATACTTCTGCCGCAATCGTGTTCAGAACTACGTTGCACTCGGAAATGGAATCACGGGAACCAACCATACGGAACTCAAATTTGTTTCCTGTGAACGCAAACGGTGATGTTCTGTTTCGATCTGTAGCATCCTTCATGAAATCCGGAAGTGTCTTAACACCGGTATCCAGGATCTCGCCGGTCTTACTGTGTGTGGCGGTACCTGTGCTGATCAGCTGCTCCAGAACATCCTGAAGCTGCTCACCAAGGAATACGGAGATAACTGCCGGCGGTGCCTCGTTTCCTCCGAGACGTTCATCGTTTCCAACGTCTGCTGCAGACTCTCTCAGAAGATCTGCATGCTCATCAACGGCTTTCAGGATACAGGTGAGAACAAGAAGGAACTGGATATTTTCATGAGGAGTTTTTCCCGGCTCAAGAAGGTTGATCCCGTCATCCGTTGTCAGGGACCAGTTGTTGTGCTTACCGGAACCGTTAACTCCTGCAAACGGTTTCTCATGAAGCAGGCAGCGCATACCATGACGGCTGGCAACTTTTTTGAGGATGCGCATCATGATCTGGTTGTGATCTGCTGCAATATTTACCGGTGCGTAGATCGGTGCCAGCTCATGCTGTGCAGGTGCAACCTCGTTGTGCTGTGTCTTTGCTGTTACGCCCAGCTTCCAGCATTCCTCATTGACTTCTTTCATATATGCGGAGATTCTCTGACGGATAGTTCCGAAATAATGGTCATCCATCTCCTGTCCCTTAGGAGGCATGGCGCCGAAAAGAGTTCTTCCTGTGTAGATCAGGTCTTTTCTCTGGAGCCATTTCTGCTTGTCAACCAGGAAATATTCCTGCTCAGCTCCAACGGAAGGAGTTACTTTTTTTGATGTTGTATTTCCGAAAAGTCGAAGAAGTCGAAGTGCCTGTGTATTAACTGCTTCCATAGAACGGAGAAGCGGTGTTTTCTGATCAAGCGCCTCTCCTGTGTAGGAGCAGAATGCTGTAGGGATACATAAGATCCCGCCGGCTGCGTCATGACGTACAAAGGCAGGTGATGTGCAATCCCATGTTGTATAGCCTCTTGCCTCGAATGTTGCACGAAGTCCTCCGGATGGGAATGAGGATGCATCCGGCTCACCCTTGATCAGCTCCTTACCTGAAAAGCTTAAGAGTACCTTGCCGTCCTCTCTTGGCGCTGTGACAAATGCGTCATGTTTCTCGGCAGTAACACCTGTCAGCGGCTGAAACCAGTGACAATAATGAGTAGCACCTTTCTCAATAGCCCATTCCTTCATCTCATGTGCAACCACATCAGCGATCTCCATGGACAGCTCCTTACCCTCTTCTATTGTCTTTTTCAGTTCGCGGTATACCTTCTTCGGCAAACGGTCCTGCATAACAGAATCGTTAAATACATCGCAGCCAAAGATTTCCTTTACGTTGATATAATCTCCCATTTCTTCCTCCTTTTCGTTCCTGTATATCCAGTCTTTCTTATGAGGAAAGACATTTTCACCTCTGTATGATCACCTTATCTCCGGATACTCGGATCATTCTTCGCTCTTCTGGGTGATCTCCTTGATCTCCTGCATTTTCTGGTTCAGCCGGCTTTTTTTTCTGTTTCTTGCTGCTGGTAAGATAAAGGTTCATGGCCTCATGAAGATTATCGATTTCCACACGGGTCTGGTCTCCTCCGAACTCTCCGTCCAGCGTCCACGGAACAGCCTCCTCTGACTCGATCACAACATGCGCAGACTTAAAAGAATAGATCAGATCTGTATTATCCTCTGCAGTAAGAAGCGCAGTCATGATCTCCTGAAGCTCCAGCGGATTCTTCGGATTGGTGATCAGTGTCACCTCAAACAGTCCGTCATTCATATCCACGTTTTTTCCGGTAAGATTCTTAAATCCACCTACAGATCTGGAATTGCTGATCATACCGTAGATAAAATCATTCTCCACAGTCAGCTCATCGGAAGTTACCTTCAGATGATAGGATTTCACCTCAAAAAGCTGTTTCATTCCTTCCAGCACATAGGCAACATGTCCCAGGATATTTTTCAGATCCTGGTCCGTCTCATAGGAAACATTGGTAAACAGTCCAAACGCAGCCACATAGGCAAATGTCTGGTTATTAAATTTACCGATGTCACAGTGATAGATCTGCTCCTCCATGATCATGGAGGCAGCTGCAGTCATACTCTTCGGCATAAACAGACTGTTGGCAAAATCATTGGTGCTTCCTGCAGGGATATACCTATCGGTGTCTGGCTGCCCACTTCCACGATTCCGGTAACCACCTCATCCAGTGTACCGTCACCTCCGCTGCAGGCGATCAGATCCACCTGATCTGCATATTCCTTCACCTGTTCATAAGCATCCTTCGGTCCCTGCGTGGCACGGATGATCACTTCGTAACCACCTTTATTAAAGATATCCACAATGTCCAGCAGATGCATCTTGATTCTTCCTTTTCCTGCTTTGGGGTTGAAAACAAAAAGCATTCTTTTTTTCATTATACAATCCTCATTTCCCGAAATGATTCGTTATGTCTATTCTTTTACTATGATAAAAAAAACGATGTAAAATGTCAATCTTAACTTTTCACATCTGGTCTTACCACAGGCAACCGGAATTTTATAACAAAAAAAGCCCGAAAACCCAATAAAATTGAATCTTCAGACCTTTTGTTAAGTAGCGAGAGGGGGATTCGAACCCTCGACACCACGGGTATGAACCGTGTGCTCTAGCCAACTGAGCTATCTCGCCATATTCTTTTGTAACATGGGACCTATAGGGCTCGAACCTATGACCCTCTGCTTGTAAGGCAGATGCTCTCCCAGCTGAGCTAAGATCCCATATAAATAGCGAGAGGGGGATTCGAACCCTCGACACCACGGGTATGAACCGTGTGCTCTAGCCAACTGAGCTATCTCGCCATATCTTTTTTGTAACATGGGACCTATAGGGCTCGAACCTATGACCCTCTGCTTGTAAGGCAGATGCTCTCCCAGCTGAGCTAAGATCCCATAACAAACGCTTGTCTTAAGAACTCTTCCGTTCCGCAACTCGCTTTGCTATTATATAATGGTTTATGACTTGTGTCAACAGTTTTTTTCACTTTTTTTAATTTTTTAAAAAATATATGCTTTTTTGTATTTTACAGTGGCAGGGAGGTCTGAAATCCCCTGCCACTGCATGCTTACGGATATTACTTGAAGTACTCAACACCAGATTCGAAAATCTTGATATCCTGCTCTCCGTAGATATTGACAGCAACGCCTGCGTCACGACGCTCACTGTGTGCCATCTTTCCGAGGACACGTCCATCCGGGCTTGTGATACCCTCGATGTTCATATAAGAGCCGTTTACGTTAAACTCACCCTCATATCCGGTCTCATCTACCGTACATACTCTGTTGCGATCTGTCCATTTTCCTTGAGTTTCTTCAGCCACTCATCGTTTGCAACAAAACGTCCCTCACCATGAGAAGCCGGATTACAGTATACGCCGCCAAGCTGTGCTTTCTGAAGCCATGGAGACTTGTTGCTGACAACCTTGGTGTAAACCATCCTGGATACGTGACGTCCGATAGTGTTGTAAGTCAGTGTCGGAGAATCCTCTTTCTGTCCGCAGATCTCACCGTACGGTACCAGTCCAAGTTTGATCAGTGCCTGGAATCCGTTGCAGATACCAAGAGCAAGACCGTCACGCTCATTGAGGAGCTTCATAACTGCCTCCTTGATCTTCTCATTCTGGAATGCGGTAGCAAAGAATTTCGCAGATCCGTCCGGCTCATCTCCAGCTGAGAAGCCGCCCGGGAACATGATCATCTGTGCCTGAGCGATGGATTTCTCAAAGAGTTCTACAGAATCATGGATATCTTCTGCTGTAAGGTTCTTGAATACCTTTACGTCTACCTCGGCACCTGCTCTCTCAAATGCACGGGTGCTGTCATACTCGCAGTTTGTTCCAGGGAATACCGGAATAAATACACGTGGTTTTGCAACTTTATGTTTGCATACATAGATGCTGTCTGCTTTGTAAAGGGAACCGTCATCTGCCTTGACATCCTCGGTTCCTGCTGCTGTTTTAAATACATTCTCCAGAGTTCCTTCCCATGTGGAAAGCGCCTCTTTCAGAGTGATCTCTGTATCACCATAGGTGAACTTCGCATTATCCGTAACCTCACCGATCACAGTATAGGTAACTGCAAGCTCACCGACTTTTCCATCCGGAACCTCACAGATGATATCACCGAATGCCGGAGCAAAGAACTCTCTCGGATCAAGGTTATGCTCGATCTTTACGCCCATGCCGTTACCAAAGGCCATCTTGCTGACTGCGGCAGCGATTCCATGACGGTCAAGTGCATATGCGGAGATCACACGGCCTGACTGGATATCCTGGTGTAATTTATCATACTGCTCCATAAGAGCCGGGTAATCCGGAAGATCATAGGAATCCTTCGGTGCACGAAGCCATACCAGCTTGCTTCCTGCTTTTTTGAATTCCGGTGTGATCACATCTTTTACCTTTGCAACATCCACTGCGAAGGACACCAGTGTCGGAGGAACATCAATATCATTGAAGGTTCCGGACATACTGTCCTTACCGCCGATGGAAGGAAGGCCGAATCCGATCTGTGCCGCATAAGCGCCAAGCAGTGCGGAGAACGGCTGGCTCCATCTCTTAGGATCTTCTGTCATACGACGGAAGTATTCCTGGAAGGTGAAACGGATCTTCTTATAGTCACCACCGGTTGCAACGATCTTGGCAACAGACTCAGTTACTGCGTAGGCAGCTCCATGATACGGACTCCATGAGGAAAGGTATGGATCAAAGCCGTAGCTCATCATGGTAACAGTCTCTGTTTTTCCGTTCTGTACCGGAACCTTTGCAACCATGGACTGTGTCTCTGTCAGCTGATATTTGCCGCCGTGAGGCATAAATACACTGCCTGCGCCGATGGAGCCATCAAACATCTCCACAAGGCCCTTCTGTGAGCATACATTCAGGTCAGCAAGAACATCCAGCCATTTTTTCTTTACGTCTGTTACATCCGGACGTTCCTCGAAAAGATTTCCGTCCTTTGACGGGATCTCAACCTCAACGGAGGTCTCCTGATGTGCACCGTTGGTATCCAGGAATGCACGGGAGATATTTACGATCTCTTTTCCTCTCCAGTTAAGGACAAGGCGTGGCTCCTCAGTTACAACTGCAACCGGAACTGCCTCAAGATTCTCTTCATTTGCAAATTTCAGGAAAGTATCCACATCTTTCGGGTCAACTACAACAGCCATACGCTCCTGAGACTCAGAGATGGCGATCTCAGTGCCGTCAAGACCTGCGTATTTTTTCGGAACCTTGTCAAGGTCGATCTGAAGTCCCGGTGCCAGCTCGCCAATGGCAACGGAAACACCGCCTGCGCCGAAGTCGTTACATTTCTTGATGATATGGCTGACTTCCTCTCTGCGGAACATTCTCTGGATCTTACGCTCGGTAGGTGCGTTACCTTTCTGCACCTCAGCGCCGCAAACCTCGATGGAAGCCTCTGTGTGGACCTTGGAGGAACCTGTTGCACCGCCGATACCGTCACGGCCGGTACGTCCGCCAAGAAGGATGATGATATCTCCCGGGTCGGAATTTTCACGGATGACCGCACGTCTCGGAGCCGCACCCATAACCGCACCGATCTCCATACGTTTTGCAACGTAGTCCGGATGATAGATCTCTTTTACAGCACCGGTTGCAAGACCGATCTGATTTCCGTAGGAACTGTAGCCGTGGGCTGCACTGCGGACAAGCTTCTTCTGCGGAAGTTTGCCCTTCAGAGTTTCCTTTACGGATACGGTAGGATCTGCTGCACCTGTCACACGCATCGCCTGGTATACATAGGTACGTCCGGAAAGCGGATCACGGATGGCTCCGCCAAGGCAGGTTGCCGCACCACCAAAAGGCTCAATCTCCGTCGGATGGTTGTGTGTCTCATTCTTGAAGTTGATCAGCCACTCTTCTTCTTTTCCATCCACGTCCACCGGTACCACGATACTGCAGGCATTGATCTCATCAGACTCTTCCTGATCTGCAAGCTTGCCTTCTGCTTTCAGTTTCTTCATTGCCATAAGTGCAAGATCCATCAGGCAGACAAACTTATCGTCACGGCCCTTGTACATGTTCTTATGGGCATCCAGATATTCTTTGTATGTTTTTTCGATAGGAGTCTTATAATCACCTTCATCAAACTTCACGCTGGTAAGCTCTGTGGAGAAAGTAGTATGACGGCAATGATCAGACCAGTAGGTATCCAGAACGCGGATCTCTGTCATGGAAGGATCGCGTTTCTCTTCATTCCTGAAATAATTCTGGATATGCTGGAAGTCCTTGAATGTCATGGCGAGGTTCAGAGAAGCGTACAGCTCCTTCAGATTAGCCTCAGCCATATCCTTGAATCCGTCAAAAATCTTCACATCCTCAGGATCCGGGAATATTGTTACCAGTGTTTCCGGCTTCTCAAGACCTGTCTCACGGGAATCCACAGGGTTGATGCAGTGATGTTTGATCGCCTCAAACTCTGCATCTGTAACGGTTCCTTCAATTACATAAGTAGTTGCTGAACGGATGATCGGTGCTGCATTCTCATCCAGGAACTGTACACACTGCACTGCAGAATCAGCTCTCTGGTCAAACTGTCCGGGAAGGAATTCTACGGAAAATACACGTGCGCCCTCTGCCACATCAAATTTTTCAAGATACAGATCATCTACCGGCGGCTCTGCAAATACGGTCTTGCAGGCTTTCTCAAATACTTCATCGGAGATATTCTCCACGTCATAACGGATCAGCTCGCGGACTGCTGTCACAGTGCTGATACCAAGATAATGTTTGATCTCATGTTTCAGTTCCTTTGCTTTTACTGCAAAGGCAGGTTTCTTTTCTACATACACACGTCTTACGTTGCTCATAGAAGGCTCCTTTCTCTATATCCGATAATAAGGATGGTAAACGTGCAGAAAGCATTTCAGTCTTTCTTTTCTGCTGAAAATATAGTATCATAGGAAATATCATTAGTAAAATTAATATATCTTATATCATTTATAAGCGGAGGATTTTTCACATATGGATATCAATCTTGAACTTTACAAAGTGTTTTATTATGTGGCCACAACACTGAGCTTTTCGGAGGCTTCCAGACAGCTTTTTATCTCACAGTCTGCAGTAAGCCAGGCCGTCAAAAACCTTGGAAAAAAAGCTGGGCCATACTCTGTTTGTGCGCAGCACCAAACGGGTCATCCTGACTCCTGAGGGAGAGCTTCTTCTCCAACATGTAAAACCGGCCCTTTCCATGCTAAACGAGGGAGAGGCTGTCCTTTCCGGAGAAGGAAATCTTACCGGTCAGCTGCGGATCGGTGCCAGCGATACTCTGTGCCGCTATTTTCTCATCCCCTATCTCCGCCGTTTCCACAAGGATCATCCGGAGGTACGGATCAAGATCATCAACAGTACTTCTATCGGATGTGCGGAGCTTCTGGAAAACGGCCAGGCTGAGCTGATCGTCACCAACTACCCGAATTCCCGGCTTTCGGCCCACACCAAGCTTCAGACTGTGCTGGAATTCCGGGATATCTTCGTGGCAAATCCGGACTATTTCACCATGGGCAAATCTCCTCTTTCCATGGAAAATCTTCTGGATTATCCCATCCTGATGCTCGCTCCAAAGAGTACCACCAGCGAATATCTTCATCAGGTGTTTGCAGCCCAGGGACTGAAGCTGCTGCCTGAGGTTGAACTGAACAGCAACGATCTGCTGATCGATCTTGCAGAGATCGGACTTGGTATTGCCTGTATCCCGGATTATATGCTCCGCAACCGTCCGGGCCTGGAACCGGTCCATCTGAAAACACCTCTGCCTGCAAGAAGTGCCGTGATCGCTCATCATGAAGCACTGCAGCTTTCTCAGGCTGCCCAGTGTTTTCTGAAATATTTTTCCCAGATCTGATACGATCAAGTCCCTGCCGCTTACTGCTTTTCGCGATTGAAGCAGGATATTTCCCTGATCCAGTTAAAAAAAGCCACCGGAATCTGCCATAAGGTTATTACGATCCTTATATACTCAATTCCGGTGGTCTTTTCTGTTATTGATATCGGTCAGATATTATTCTTATTACTTACGCTTCAGCCTTCGGCATCACGTCTGCTGCCGCGGTGATATACTCATTCTCGATCTTACTGAACAGACCGCTGTCTGCAAGCTCTGCAAGCTTCACGTCAATCGGCATCTTGCCCAGGACCGGAACCTTCAATTCTGCAGCGATCTCATCGATATGGCTCTCGCCAAAGACCTTGATCTCTTTTCCGCAGTCCGGACATTTCACATAGCTATAGTTCTCCACGATTCCAAGGACCGGAACCTTCATCATATCAGCCATGTTATAGGCCTTCTTGACGATCATGCGGACCAGATCCTGCGGAGAAGTAACGATCACGACACCTTCGATCGGCAGGGACTGGAATACTGTCAGCGGAACATCTCCGGTTCCTGGCGGCATATCTACAAAGAGATAATCCAATTCACCCCAGATCACATCACTCCAGAACTGTTTTACCATATTTGCAAGGACCGGACCTCTCCAGATCACCGGTGTCTCCTCATCCGGGAGAAGAAGGTTTACAGACATAACCTCGATTCCGTTTGCAGTTGGCATCGGATAGATCCCATTGTCACTGCCCTGTGCATTGCCCTTGATGCCATACATCTTCGGGATGGACGGACCGGTGATATCAGCATCCATAATGCCCACTTTATATCCCTTGGAAGCCATCAGGTTTGCCAGGGAGCCTGTTACGAAGGATTTACCACGCCTCCCTTTCCGCTGACAACTCCGATCACATGTTTTACGTCAGAAAAAACGTTTGGTTCTGCCATGAGGCTCTGGGGCTGTTTCTGTCCGCAGCCTTCACAGCTTGATTTGTTGCAGGATGTATTGCTACACTCTTTTGCCATAATAGATTCCTCTCATTCTTTGTATTTACACAGACAGAACTGGCTCTCTGTCCGTGTATTTTTCTCATTCACGATCTCTCATGAACTCCTTACCTTACTTCATAAATCTGTCGATCGCTTTTTCCAGTTCCTTGATAGCATCCCTGTCTCCATGCTCCACTGCATCCACGATGCAGTGTTCTATATGATCCTGCAGGATGATCTTGCCTGTATTATTGATCGCAGATTTTACGGCTGACAGCTGGATCAGCACTTCGCTGCAGTCACGTCCTTCCTCCACCATACGCTTAATGGATTCCATATGCCCGATGGCCCTGGAAAGTCTGTTGAGTACGGCTTGGTCTGTGCGTGGCTGTGATGATGAGGATGTGTGCCATCGTGAGTATGCACATGTTCCTGTTCCCCATGGGTATGTTCAAGAACGGTTCCATCCTCGAGAACGTGCACATGTGTTTCTTTCATGTGTATTTCCTCCTTCAGATCTCCGTGAAAGAACAGCGCTGCCGGATCATAGATGTCTGAATGTCAAAAATGATGGTTCCGTCTTCCAGTACTGTCTTCTCGTAGGAGACATCCTTCCCCTGAAATTTCTGTTTCACATACGCTTCCGGATCTGCAATCTCCACTTCTTCCACAAATACATCACGCATCTGATTTCTCGGACATTTGTTAAAAATTTCCCAGATTACTTCGTACTCTTTCATCTGTGCCTGTTCCTTTCTTAGTCATCTTATCTATTATAATAATTTTATGTTTTTTTGTCAAAAATAATTGCACTCACGCAAATATTGTCGTATGATACATATTAAAAATATTACTGCTCTGTCCGTGGGCAGTAAACATATATTAATGTGATAAATCAAAGGAGATAAATTTCATGCAGCTTTTAAAAGACAGAATTCTGACAGACGGCGTAGTAAAAGAAGGAAATATTTTAAAAGTGGACAGCTTCCTGAATCATCAGATGGATATTGACCTGATCAACGAGGTCGGCAAAGAATTCAAGAAACGTTTTGACCACTGTCCAATCACCAAGATCCTTACCATCGAGGCTTCCGGTATCGGCATTGCTGTATTGCGGCACAGTATTTCCATGTACCGGTTGTATTTGCCAAGAAAGCACAGAGTGTGAACCTTGACGGCGAGATGTACACCACCAAGGTAGAGTCTTTCACCCACAAGAAAGTTTACGATGTGATCCTTTCCAAGAAATTTCTCGGACCGGAAGATCACGTACTCCTGATCGATGATTTTCTTGCCAATGGCTGTGCACTTCTCGGTCTGATCGACATCGTTAAGAAATCCGGCGCAACTCTTGAAGGAGCCGGAATCGTTATCGAAAAAGGCTTCCAGTCCGGCGGACAGACCATCCGTGACATGGGTATCCACCTGGAATCCCTTGCTATCATTGATTCCATTGCTGATGGCAAACTTACTTTCCGTGAATAAGATTTATCATAAAAATACTCCTGAAACTTATATACATTGTTTCCAGGAGTATTTTTATTTTTATCACAGCCGGATCATGATGTCATTTCTGATCTATGCAGCTGCATTCCTTTTCTGGCTTCTCTGAAGTTGTCGGAGTTATCTGTTCCTCGGTCGTCGGTTGTTCC
>ENA-OQCE01000209-OQCE01000209.1-human-gut-metagenome-genome-assembly--contig:-NODE-209-length-28368-cov-1.970787_pt1 | contig 28368 bp, 33 predicted proteins | sample MGYA00242495_ERZ504572 | MGnify/ENA primary metagenome ERZ504572 (study PRJEB26092, sample SAMD00036228) | human gut metagenome | host: Homo sapiens | study: EMG produced TPA metagenomics assembly of... | reverse complement strand
GAAACCGATATCATTACCAAAATCAGGAATACTACCTGAAAGCAACAATACCGCAAGGAAGGTTATCACCCCTATTGCGATGCAAAAGGAGAGTTTACTGCCAAACTGATCCGTGTGGAGCCCGACGGACATTTGATTCTGAAAGATAAAAACGGTTCTCTTAGAAAATATGCTTTCAAAGAAGTTAAATACCTCCTTTAGTTGTTCTTCTCTTCAGGAACCATCAACATTCCTCCAGTGGCATGACGTTCTGTCGATTGATACACAGATTCCCCCCTCATAATCGGTTGGGACAACGTATTCATGCTTCTGGCTGACCGGTTTATTCCTGTGATCAAGGAGATGGCCTTACCCAGCATGAATTCATCCGGATCACCCAATGGTAATAAAGCGTCTGTCGGATTCTGAGTCAAATCATACTCATTCCATTCTATATCCGGTTTAAAACCAGCACTGTAGTCATCATTCACCGCATTAGTCACTCTCAATGTGATAGGCCAATATATCCATTCATATTTATCATTCTTTTGCATCTCCATTCCTTACATTTTTCCCTTCTGTCAATTCGCCAATAAGGGTAACATCCATAAATGGGTTGAGGCTGTTAATAACGACTTCCGAAGAAGAAGCCGTACTTTGGCTTGTCAATATATAAATTCGATTGGAATTAAGTTTCAAGTAACCTGCCGTTCCTTTTCGTTTCCACACAAAAATCATTGGAATAGGATTGTCCCTTATTGTCAGAGAAAACAGCAAAACACCTTTTTTCGAGAAGCTTCTGGAATGAGGAGTCCTGCGAGCATATTAGCAGAATTCTCATATCCACCTCCATTATAGCGCAAGTCCAGCACAAATTCATTCACACCTTGCGCCTGAAATCCGGCAAATATCTTCTTCATTTCCTCATCATAGGTACGATCCGAATATCCATTCGGTCCGGAAGTAAAATGATTATAAACCAAATACCCTATCTTCTTATCTCCCCGAGTATATACATTGTGATAGAACAAGGGATTGTCCTCCACGGCCCGGGAAGCTTCTATATCAATAGTTCTGACCTCTGTATCGCCACGTTTGACGAGCCATTGAGTCCTATCTCCATTTAATAAGATTCCATAATTATCGGAATTAATATTATTTTTTCCTTTAACACCCACGATCCAATCCCCTCTTTCCAAACCTGCACTTGATGCCGGACTATTAGGAAGAACATACAGAATACGGGCATAATAATATCCTAAAGGTTGATTACTATCGTTTACAACATTAAATAAAGTAAACTCCATACCATAAGTATCATCCGCATCAATGCTGTACGTGCTTTATAATCTTTATTCTTCTCCATATAAGAATAATAATAAAGATGCTTTCCGTTTCTCGTCTTTCCATCTTTCAAACTGAGCATAGATCTAAAGAATGTTTGGGGATCAGCAGAGAAATCCAACTTATTTTGAGCAGGAATGTCGTTATTCCACAAATAATCACTGCGCATGACACTCTCTATCCACTCATTGACTTCCAACTCCGTGTTACCATTTCCCGGGTCATCTCCTTTAGCCGGAGTATCATCCGAACATGACATGCCTAACAGACATAACAATAAGCCCAACCAAATATGGATTTGAAAATACTCTTTCATAATTCTCCTGTTTTGATCATTTTAATAACCGCAAATATATCTATATTCCAATGATATATCATCTTAAACAACAACTATTTTCAATTCAAAATTTAAATTTTCATTGGTTATTTATGAGAAAGAGAGTACCTTTGTATCCATCTCTATCAATCTACACTCATGATTCAACTTAATAACGGAAACAAAAAAATACTTCAAATAGCCATCCCTTCTATCGTTTCAAACATTACAGTTCCTCTGTTGGGCTTGATTGATGTTACTATTGTAGGTCATTTGGGCTCTGCCGCCTACATCGGAGCGATAGCTGTAGGCGGAATGCTTTTCAACATCATCTACTGGATTTTCGGTTTTCTGCGTATGGGAACCAGCGGCATGACTTCACAAGCATACGGCAGGCACGACCTGAATGAAGTCACCCGGTTACTACTCCGTTCCGTCGGAGTAGGATTATTCATTGCATTTACTTTGCTAGCCTTGCAATATCCTATAGAAAGAACCGCCTTCACCTTTATCCAAACGACTGAAGAAGTAGAACATCTGGCGTCCCTCTATTTCTATATCTGTATTTGGGGAGCACCGGCTGTATTAGGGCTTTACAGTTTTGCCGGCTGGTATATCGGTATGCAAAATTCCCGTTTCCCCATGTATATAGCCATCACACAAAATATAGTGAACATTGCGGTCAGTCTTCTTCTTGTATATGGATTAGGAATGAAAATAGAAGGTGTCGCCATCGGAACGTTAACTGCACAATATGCCGGGCTAGTCATGGCATATTTGTTGTGGTTACGCTACTACAGCACCCTGCGGAAACGCATAGAATGGCATTCCTTCTTTGACAAACAGGCCATGTACCGTTTCTTCCAAGTAAACAGGGATATCTTTTTCCGTACCATCTGCCTGGTGGCGGTTACTGTCTTTTTCACCTCGGCTGGTGCGGCACAAGGAGAAGTGGTGTTGGCGGTCAATACATTACTTATGCAATTATTCACTTTATTCTCCTACATTATGGACGGCTTCGCATACGCCGGAGAAGCATTGGCAGGAAGATATATCGGAGCCAATAATCAGAAAGCACTCCACACGACGGTTCGCCAACTATTCGGCTGGGGAGTAGGATTATCGCTTGCTTTCACCTTATTATATAGTATAGGGGGACAATCCTTTCTCGGATTACTGACTGACGAAACAACTGTCATTCATGCTTCCGAAAGTTATTTTTATTGGGTACTTGCCATTCCTTTGGCAGGCTTCTCTGCTTTTTTGTTCGATGGAATATTCATCGGTGCGACAGCCACCCATCTGATGCTGAAAGCCATGATAGTAGCCTCTGTCAGTTTCTTTCTTATTTACTATGGTTTCCGGGGGGCAATGGGCAATCACGCTTTATGGATGGCATTCATTACCTATCTTCTACTTCGCGGAGTAATGCAAGGAGTCATGGGAAGAAATATTTTAGGATATAAAACAAGTAAAAAAGATTAATATTTTTATCTTTGCAAAAAACTAAAAGACAAACCAATATGGCAAGATTTAAAAGAATTCTACTGAAGCTGAGCGGCGAAAGCTGATGGGCGAAAAGCAATATGGTATAGACGAAAAACGTCTGGGTGAATATGCGCAACAAATCAAGGAAATACACGACCTTGGCGTACAAATAGGTATTGTAATCGGTGGTGGAAACATCTTCCGCGGGCTGAGCGGAGCTTCCAAAGGTTTTGACCGTGTAAAAGGTGACCAAATGGGGATGTTGGCAACCGTTATCAACAGCTTGGGATTGAGTTCCGCATTGGGAGCGGCCGGAGTCAAGGCACGTGTATTGACAGCTATCCGCATGGAACCCATCGGTGAGTTTTACAACAAATGGAAAGCGATTGAAGCGATGGAAAACGGAGAAGTTGTGATTATGTCTGCCGGAACAGGCAATCCGTTTTTTACTACCGATACCGGGTCTTCCCTGCGTGGTATCGAGATAGAAGCCGATGTGATGTTGAAAGGAACACGCGTGACGGCATTTATACAGCTGATCCGGAAAAAGACCCCACTGCTACGAAATTTGACGATATCACCTACGATGAGGTATTGAAGCGCGGTTTGAAAGTAATGGATCTTACAGCAACCTGCATGTGCAAGGAAAACAACCTGCCCATTATCGTTTTCGACATGGACACAGTAGGTAACCTGAAAAAAGTAATGACCGGTGAAAATATAGGAACACTGGTACACAACTGATTATCTCATCAAGTTCATCCATTTGTCATTCCTTATTTCCTTCTAAATGACAGATGGGTGAACAGTTTTTCTCTGTCTTACCATTTTTTCCACAAATTCGTTCTTTATTGACACATATTCCTTAAAAAAGAGACTCAACCGATAGATTTTCCATCTAAATGAACAATTATTCATGGACTTATAGCGTTAATTAGCCTATTTTTACATCAGCAAAAAATGTAAATCATTCAAAGACTATAAAAACGACAGGAAATACCATGAAAAATTACTGTTACATCTGTTTATTGACTGCCTGCATGGCTCCCATGTCTCTCCAAGCCCAAAAAGCAATTCCGTACAGTGGAGAAGTATGTGTAGCCCCTCTCCCTACAGTTCCCACAACCCTTCCCGGCATATCTTCCGACTCGTATGCCCGGCGCTTTGCCGACTCTGAGATGCTCCGCTTTCCCAAAGCTTATCAGCTGGATCATGGCAAACGGCTCTTTTTCGGGTATTCACAAGGAGTAGGCTGTTGCGCCATGCTGGATATGTGGAAAAATACCGGTGACAAACGTTACTTTACGTATGTTGAGGAATGGGCGGATAGTTTGATTAACGAAAAAGGAGAAATCCACCTCTATGATATGTCAACTTACAACTTGGATTACATCAATTCAGGAAAAGTACTGTTCGACCTCTATAAAGAAACAGGCAAAGAAAAATACAAAGCAGCTATGGACCTGCTGGTCGAACAACTCAAAAGACAACCACGTACGCTGGAAGGTGGCTTCTGGCATAAATTGATCTATCAACATCAGATGTGGCTGGACGGACTTTATATGGCTTCCCCTTTCCTAGCCCGCTATGGAGCGGAATTCAACCGTCCTGATCTGATTGATGAGGCGGTAAAACAATTCACACTTTGCCACAAACATACCTATTCACCGGAAACCGGATTATATCATCATGCCTGGGACGAGAGCAAATCCCAACGTTGGGCAAATCCGCAAGACGGTACTTCACCTAACTTCTGGGGACGCAGTATAGGCTGGTGGTTCATGGCATGGTAGATGTACTGGACTATATTCCCGACAACCACCCCGGATGTGCCTCGCTTATCAGTTGGATTCAAGGTTTGGCAGAAAGCCTGCCCAACTATCAAAGAGACGGGCTATGGTATCAGGTAATAGACCAGCCCGAGCGTGAAGGTAATTTTCCCGAAGCATCCGTAACCACCCAATGTATGTATGCTTATGCCAAAGCAGTGAATAAAGGATATATAGACGCCCGATACCGGACCATCGCAGAAAAAGCCTTCAACGGATTAAAGCAAACATTGCTTCGCGAAAACCCCGACGGAACTCTGACACTGACCCGTTGCTGTCAAGTAGGCGGACTGGGCGGCACTCCTTACCGCGACGGAAGCTTTGAATATTACATTGGCGAAAAGATGCGTGACAACGATGCCAAAGCTACCGGTCCTTTCATCATGGGTTGCCTGCAACTTGGCAAATAGAATCATATCGCATAAACAACAGAATTATCCATCTTTTTAAATTAGCTATATACAATGAAACACACCATTTATGCTCTGACAATATTTGCATTGGCCGCTTGCACCTCTCCCCAAGAGGAAGCCATAGACCGCCATGCACTGGTAACACGCAATAATCCGGAAGTGACTGCCATGGATTCATTATCCTCCCTGTCGGTAGGAAACGGAGAATTTGCCTACACGGTAGATGCTACAGGATTGCAGACTTTTCCCGAAGTCTATAAAAACGGAGTTCCACTGGGTACACAAAGCCAATGGGGATGGCACAGCTTCGGAAATCCCGAAAGCTATAAACCGGAGGAAGCCTTGGTGGAGTATGACTTCGGCCACGGGCACAAAGAGCTATATGCACCACCAAAGAACCCGGCAGAGCAAAGGAAGCATCCGACTGGTATCGTGTAAACCCACACCGCCTGCAATCTGGGTATCATCGGACTTGAATTAGAAAATGAAGTACGTCCCTCGGATGTGCAAAACATACAGCAATCACTGGATATGTGGAACGGTATCATCAACAGCCGGTTCACCCTCAAAGAAACTCCCTACCACATTCAGACAGTCTGCCATCCGGAGCGTGACATGATTGCCGCACGCCTGTCGGCCCGACAACCTGCCGGCATCAAGTTTCACTTCCCCTATCCCACGGGCGGTCACTGTGACGATGCTTGTAATTGGGAGGCGAATGATAAGCATAGCACGACCCTGGTCAGTGAAGATGCACAATCGGCCGTGTTAAAAAGAACACTCGACGCAACCACCTATTATGTAACAATCAGTTGGGAAGGCGCTGCGAAGCTGAGGGAAAAAAGTGCAAACTATTTCGTACTCACGCCAACGGACAGTGTATTTACATTCACCTGCCAATTCACACCGCAAGCGTCCGCTGCTCCCATCCTGACTTTTGCGGAAGTACAACAAGCCTCTTCCGGACACTGGCAAAATTACTGGACACAGGGAGCTGTTGCCGACTTCTCACAATGTACGGATGTCCGTGCCAAAGAATTGGAACGCCGGGTCGTATTAAGCCAATATCTGCTCGCCATCCAATGTGCCGGATCAACCCCGCCACAGGAACCGGACTGACTTACAACTCCTGGTTCGGGAAATTCCATTTGGAAATGATCTGGTGGCATCAGGCACAATTCGCCTTATGGGGACATCCCGAATTACTGGACCGCACTTTATCCTGGTATGAAACCGTGGAACCCATAGCCCGCCAGATAGCGGAAAGACAAGGTTTCAAAGGCATACGCTGGATGAAAATGACTGATCCCAGCGGTACGGAAGCCCCCTCTAAAGTAGGCAGCTTCCTGATCTGGCAACAGCCTCATCTCATCTACCTGGCAGAATTGCTCTATCGGGCTAATCCATCGGAAGAACTGCTGAAAAAATACAATAGCCTGATACAGGAAACCGCCGAATTCATGTATTCATTCGCCACATACGAGGAAGAGCACGACCGTTATGTCTTGAAAGGCGCTATCCCCGCACAGGAAACGTTGCGCGCCGCCGAAACTGTCAATCCGCCTTTTGAACTTTCATACTGGCATTTCGCCATGCAAGTCGCCCAAACATGGCGTGAACGTACAGGGATGGAACGTGTACCCGAATGGGATGTGCTGATAGAGAAATTATCTCCGCTGGCATACAACGACGAACAGCTGTATCTGGCAGCCGAGACCGCGGTGGATACCTATAAAGATATCCGTTTTACCTCAGACCACATGGCAGTGCTGGGCGCTGTCGGCATCCTGCCCATGAATCAGCTGATTCATGCCGGATATATGAAAAACACCCTGCACTGGATTTGGGATAACTGGAACTGGGACAAGACCTGGGGCTGGATTATCCGATGACAGCCATGAATGCCGCCCGAATGGGTGAGCCCGAGAAGGCAGTCAGCGCATTATTGATGGACAAACGTACCAACACCTATCTGGTAAACGGTCACAATTACCAGGACGGGCGTCTGCGTATTTACCTGCCCGGCAACGGTGGATTACTGACCACAGTCGCCATGATGTGCGCCGGATGGGACGGATCGGAAGGAAACAATCCCGGATTTCCGAAAGATGGCAAATGGAATGTACGCTGGGAAGGGTTACAGCCGTTACCGTAAGAACAGGAGTTAGCAGTTATTATCATGAAAACGACATATTTATTTCTATGCCTGTTGGGCATCGGTAGCGTTTCCGGCGCAGGACAAACCAAACAGCCACAAAAGATAGGCGATTTCATAGAATCCACTTCGTACAACGAACATCGCCGGAATGCCACCCGAAGCCTGCAATATACCCCTGACGGAGACGATTTTGTCTGCATCAACGGTAAGAATCGCTTTACCCGTGCCTTATACGGCAGCCACACAGCATTCCGGCTGGAAACAAGCGACCGGCCCGTATTCGCTGCTTATACCAAGGAGAATCCGAAGCACATCTGCTTTAAACTGCAAACCTCCGGAGGCACGGTAGCCCTTGACTCTACCGAACACTGCGAGTCCCGTTATACAGCGGGACGCCGCAGCTACAGTTTATCTGATCCGGCTTTCGGAGGCGGAAGCTTATCCATTACCACATGGGCACTTCCCGATAAAGAAGGGGCTATCTGGCAATTCAACGCCCGGAATTTCAAGGAATTCCATCCCGTTCTACTGGCATCCATTTCAGAGATACGTAATTCCAAACTAAACCGTAACGGAGACATGGGAGCCGACCCAGCCGACAGTTTCGAAGCTCCTCTCCAGCCTCAACAGTTACAATCCTTCCCGGTACAGATAGACGGAACACTTTATATTCTATTGGAAAACCAGGAACTACGCACACTGACGACTGCCGAAGGCGAAAACCTGTTTAAAAAGGCAGAAGCCGCCCGCTCCGAAACAGCCTCACGCATCCGCATTGAAACACCCGACCCTTATTTCAACACCTTAGGAGGCACGCTGGCTATGGCTGCCGATGGAATCTGGATGGCGAAGTGTGGTTACACGGTGCCATAGGCTGGCGAATGCCCCTCAGTGGCTGGCGAGCCGCCTATACCGGCGATGTTTTGGGATGGCATGACCGTGCCCGGACCCATTTCAACGCATACGCGGCAAGTCAGGTCACCGAAGTGCCCAACACCCTCCCCCATCCGGCACAAGATTCCGCCCTGCATCTGGCACGTTCCGTCAAGAAATGGGGTACACCCCAATACAGTAACGGATACATCTGCCGTAATCCGCACCGCAATAATCAGATGCACCACTACGACATGAACCTTTGCTACATAGACGAATTGTTATGGCATTTCAAGTGGACGGGGGACTTGGATTATGTCCGCCAAATGTGGCCTGTCATCACCCGTCACCTCACATGGGAAAAGCTGAACTACGACCCGGATAACGACGGGCTGTATGACGCATACGCCTGTATTTGGGCCAGTGACGCCCTTTATTACAATAGCGGAGCAGTCACCCATTCATCGGCTTATAACTACCGTGCTAACAAGACAGCGGCGCAATTGGCAGAAAAGATAGGCGAAGATCCCACTCCTTACCGCAACGAAGCCGAAAAGATTCTGAAAGCCATGAACGAGAGGCTATGGCTTCCCGACAAAGGACATTGGGCGGAATATCAAGATTTTATGGGTCACAAGCGAGTACACGAAAGTGCCGCTGTATGGACCATTTATCATGCTATAGACAGCGAGACAGCCAATCCGTTCCAAGCCTATCAAGCTACCCGTTATGTAGACACGTCCATTCCTCATATCCCCGTCACGGCCCATGGATTAAAAGAGAATGGCTATGCCACTATCGCCACCACCAACTGGCTGCCCTACTCATGGAGCATCAATAATGTCGCCTTTGCCGAAGTGATGCATACCGCATTGTCATACTTCCAGGCCGGACGTGCCGACGCCGGATACAAACTTTTGAAAAGCTCTGTTCTGGACGGCATGTATCTAGGAGACAGTCCGGGTAACTTCGGCCAGATCAGCTTCTATGATGCCGCACGCGGAGAATGCTACCGCGATTTCGGTGATCCCATCGGAGTCGCTTCACGAGTACTGATCCAAGGTCTGTTCGGTATCCTGCCGGATGCCCTGAACCAGCAAATCATCCTCCGGCCGGGCTTCCCGGACGACTGGGACAAGGCTTCCGTCAGCACTCCCGATATAAGCTATCGCTTTACCCGGAAAGAAGATACGGATACCTATCATATCACACAACGGTTCCAGACTCCTCTCCATCCGGTATTGCACGTCAATGCCAGAAAAGAGAAAATCCGTTCAGTAAAAGTGAACGGTGTCCCTGCCACATGGCAATCCATCGAATCGGCCCATGGCTATCCTCTTCTTTCAATCCAGGCGGAAGGAACATCTTCAACCACCATTACCATCGAATGGGAAGGAGCACCACTTCACACGTTGGCAGTCCAGGAACCAGTCATCACTTCAAACGGGAAGTTGGCTTTGCAAATACCTTCGGGAGCATCCATCTCCCAAGTATATGATCCTCAGAGCGTTTTAGCAAATCACACTGTGGAAGCCACCGCTTTCAACGCACAGATAAAAGGTGAACCGGGACACCACACTTTCTTTGTTTACACCCATCAGGGAGAAATGGATTGGTGGCAACCTGTTAATATCTATATAGAGAACGTCCGGGAATCCCCCTCCTATACAGACTTTGCAGATATCCGTCCCGAAAAATGCCGGATGGTTGATTTTGACCGGCAACTGAATGCTTCCGTCACCGATATATATCAAAATGAATACTTGTCTCCCCGGTCTCCATACACTACGTTGCAACTTCCCACACAGGGAATAGGAGAATGGTGTCATCCGCTGCTGACCGCTACCATAGACGACTCGGAATTACGCAGTCTTGTACATCATGATACTTTCCAAACGTCTTTAGGCATCCCCTTCCGTCTGAAAGAAAAAGGAAACAACATTCTTTTCACCTCCCTATGGGATAATTACCCGGACAGTTCCACCATCTCACTATCCGGCACGGCCTCACATGCTTATCTGCTGATGGCGGGAAGTACCAACACATGCAGTGCCACATTGCCAATGGAATAATACGCATACACTATGCAGACGGAACTTCCCAAGCAACGGAGTTGACCAATCCGGACAACTGGTGTCCTATAGAACAAGATTTCTATGTGGACGGCAAAGCATTCCAAGTACCTGCTCCCCGGCCGTACCGTCTGCACTTGAAAAGCGGTAAAGTAAGCCGTGATCTGGGTAAGGAACTCAACATCACCGGCGTATATGGACGTGAGATAGAAGGTGGTGCAGGCATATTGCTCGATATTCCTTTGGATCATTCCAAGGAACTAAAAGGGCTGACCCTGGAAACCCTGTCCAATGATGTGGTGATAGGAATCATGGGGATCACTTTGCAATAACCACGTGTTATTCAATGCGGAATTACGTTAACTTGAACCGGCGTAGTTCCGCATTATTCATCTTTGGCACACTACGTAAATGTTCCAAAGTCACTCCTTGAATGTGTGCCTGTACCGCCCTGTTTATCAGTCCATGCCCGACTGCCAACACCTGTTTTCCATCATATCGCTCTTTCAAGTAGTCCACAAAACGCCCCGCACGTTCATAGAGCATCGCCTCCGTTTCCACATCTGCCGGAAAATGTTGCAAATCAACTTCTTTAATGGCAAGACCTGTCCAACTCCCCCAATCGATTTCACGCAACAAGACCGTTTTCTCCCAAGGCAGGTTCCGACCTTCCACAGCGATACGGGCCGTATCCACACACCGTTTCAAATCACTACTGACCACTGCATCCAAAGAGATGTCCCGCAAAGTATCACGCAACGCTTCAGCCTGTGCTATTCCTTCAACAGTCAGCGTGCCCGGCATATGTCCTTGGAAAATACGGGCGATATTCTCTTCTGTCTGCCCGTGACGGGCTAAATATAAAGTTATCATCTTTTTTAATGCAAAGATAATGCTTACCGGCCAGATTTACTTCAAAAGGGCAACCTTCTTATTCTCCTTTCCAAAGAAAAGCAATCTTCAGACAGATGATAAAAAAATAACAATCTTGCCTATAAAAGTATTCTCCCCGTAGATTAAGGGGTTTCTTCCGTACAGTTAAGGCCTTTCATGCGGTAACCTACTACAGACTCCGTCAGTAGACTGTACAGTCTGTTACATCAGACCGTACGGTCCACTACAATAGTTTATACAGTCCATTATCGGAGTCTGTAGTAGGTTACCGTATGAAAAAGCTTAATCATGCAGTAGAAAAGACTTAGTATACAGGGGAAAAAGGCTTAAGTATTCATCAAAAGCAGACAGCCACCTTCGAAATGTCACTCCGCCTGCAAGCTACAAATTATCCACCGTATCTTCCACTTCTATCACCCAGTCCCCGATAGTACGGGTGGCACTGTCGAAATTAATCCCCACCTTCACGATGCGCCTGCCATCCTTGCGATAAGGAACAGCATACAGCCTGCTGTTTATCTGCGCCAATGCCTCCCGGGCCGTACCGTCATATTTAAATTCCAGCACATAAATGGCATCCTGCATCTTTATGACCACATCCGCACGCCCCACCGCACTTTTCACCTCGCTGTCCACATACATCCCCATCAGACGGAACAACAAATAAAAGATGGTCTGGTAATGCTTCTCCGTCTTGTTCTCCAAATCATTGGGAATGGAAGCAAAGAAAGAACGCGTACGTTCCAAGCAGCTCTCTATATCTCCCTTACGAAGATCGCGAATGAAGGAAACGACATAAAAAGTACTGCTCTGACCCGGCAACTCAAGGTAAGCGGGCAACAGGGACTCGATGAAACCTTTACGCACCTCCGTTGGGATAGGCCAGCCGGTACACCTGGAACTCGGGATCATATCCCTTGATCGTCAGGTAACCACTTTGATATAAAACGGGAATAGGACTGGTAATCCGTTCCGTCGGGGCATCAAACTGCTCGTCTGTAGCCTCCACCCCCTCCAGCTGGCGCACGTCAAAATCCGTTTCCTGCAACAAATCAATCAAGAAAGTAGGAGTGCCGGTAGAGAACCAGAAGTTCTTGTACTCCTTTGCGTTAAAGGCATTGAACAGGCTGAAAGGATTGTAAATATCCTCACAATGCTTGCTGAAATGATACCCGTCATACTGCCGCTTCAGATGCGCACAGGCAGCTTTGTACGTCTCACCGTTCGCCAAAGCCATCCGCTCGATGTCCGGACGAAGCTCGTCCAGTAACTCCCGCTCGGTGATGCCGCATATCGCGCTGAAGTCATCCCGCATACTGATGTTCTGCAAATTATTCAGCTCGCTGAAGATGCTCATCTGGCTGAACTTGCTGATTCCCGTGATAAAGAGGAAACGAAGATATTGCCCCAATCTTGAGGGGACTGAAAAACTTACGCAGCTCATTCCGAAGCTCCTGCTGCAAGGGGATGTTGGAATTACTGTCCAGAAGAGGAGCGTCGTATTCGTCAATCAGGACAACGACCGGCAGACCGGTCTGTTCATACGCACGGCGGATCATACCTTGCAGACGAGCAGCAGGAGTCTTTTCCTCCTTTTCCGCCCCATAAACCTTTTCACAACGAAGTAAAAACAGATTCAACTGTTCCTGCAAATCGAACAGGGTAGTATATTTAGTCAGACTGAAATCAATATGGAATACCGGATACACGTTCCAGTCCTTTTCCAGACGCTCCATGGCCAGCCCCTTAAACAAATCTTTTTTCCCTTGAAAGTAAGCCTCAAGGGTGGACACCAACAAGCTTTTCCCAAACCTCCGCGGACGGCTCAGAAAATACACACTGTCCGTGTTAGCCAATCGGTAAACCAGTTCGGTCTTGTCTACATATACACAATTCCGGTTACGCAACTGCTCAAAATTCTGTATACCTATGGGGTATCGTCTGTAATTTTCTTCCATATTCTCATTGTTTTCTAATTCTGCTTATGGGATAGAAACAAAGATAGCTGTTATCCGATAAAACACAAAAACTTTTCATTTGTTTTTAATAAAGCCCCAACAACTTAAACTGGTGATGATAAGGTAAAGAGCCGTTAGAAATATAAAATCATCTCTCTTTTATTGCAGATAATCAAAAAATAAATTACTTTTGTTTCACTTAAAACGAATCAATAAACAACTTAAATAACAGAACAGTATGATAGACGCAAAAACTTGCATCAACGACGCACAAGAGAAAATGGACATGGCCGTTATGTATTTGGAAGAAGCCTTAGCGCACATTCGTGCAGGAAAAGCCAGTACCGGTTGCTGGACGGCATTCGTGTTGACTCTTATGGAAGCATGGTTCCCATCAGTAATGTAGCTGCCGTAACTACTCCCGATGCACGCAGTATCGCCATCAAGCCATGGGACAAAAGTATGTTCCGTATCATCGAAAAAGCTATCATGGAACTCTGATCTGGCATCACTCCCGAAAACAACGGTGAAATTATCCGTTTGGGTATTCCGCCATTGACAGAGGAACGCCGCAAGCAACTGGCCAAACAATGTAAAGGCGAAGGCGAAACCGCAAAAGTAAGTATACGCAACGCACGCCGTGACGCTATAGACACACTGAAAAAGGCCGTTAAAGAGGGTATGCCCGAAGACGAGCAAAAGAATGCGGAAGCCAAACTTCAGAAAGTACACGATAAATATATCGCGAAGATTGAAGAACTTCTAGCAGAGAAAGATAAAGAAATTATGACGGTTTAATGAAGAACTTAAAATAATGAAGCAATAATAATGAAGAAGGAAGAATTGTCCTGCACAGCCTTGCTTTTGTCCGTGCGGTCCAATTCCTCTTTCTTCATTTTTCATTCTTCATTTTAATTTATGAAAGGACTAGTAATAAAAAACACAGGCAGCTGGTATCTTGTCAAAACAGAAGACGGACGTACCATCGAATGCAAGATCAAAGGAATTTCGTTTAAAGGGTATTCGGAGTACCAATCCCATTGCTGTAGGAGATTATGTACAAATCATTATCAACAATGAAGGAACCGCCTTCATCAGTGAGATAGAAGACCGCAAGAACTATATCATCCGGCGCGCTCCAACCTTTCCAAACAATCGCACATACTGGCAGCCAATCTGGATCAATGTATGCTGATTGTTACAATTAATTATCCCGAAACCTCAACTATATTCATTGACCGTTTTCTAGCCACCGCGGAAGCATACCGTGTACCCGTCAAACTGATATTCAATAAGACAGACAGGTATAATGAGGATGATACACGCTATATGGATGCTCTGATAAACCTGTACACATACATCGGTTACCCTGCTTCAAAGTTTCCGCACTGAACAACATAGGTACAGATGAAGTGAAAAAAGACCTGGAAGGGAAAGTCACTTTGCTTTCCGGCAACTCAGGAGTAGGGAAATCAACATTAATCAACGCCATTTTACCTGAACAAACTTTGAAAACAGGTGAAATATCCGATTACCATAACAAGGGAATGCATACCACAACCTTTTCCGAAATGTTCCCGGTAGACGGCGGCGGATACATCATCGACACTCCGGGTATCAAAGGTTTCGGAACATTCGATATGGAAGAAGAGGAAGTAGGACATTACTTTAAAGAAATATTTGAATATTCCGCTCATTGCAAGTATGGAAACTGCACCCACAGGCACGAGCCCGGATGCGCCGTACGCGATGCAGTGGAGAAACATCTAATCAGCGAGTCACGCTATACTTCTTACCTGAATATGTTGGAAGACAAGGAAGAAGGCAAGTATCGCGCCGCTTACTAAAAACCACAACTTTATGAAAAAACACCTCTTAGCTATTGCACTGTTTGCATTATGCACCACCGGCTGAATGCCGCTTCTCCTAAAAAAGTAGCTCCTGAAAAAAAAGGAGTAGAAACCATTAACCGTGCCACAGCCGAAGCACATATCGGCTTTTTGGCCTGTGACGAACTGGAAGGACGCGAAGCCGGATGGAAAGGTGGACGCATTGCAGGCAATTATATCATTTCCTGCTGAAACAGATGGAATAAGCACTGACGGAGACTATATACAGCCTTTGACGTGTATCATGCTGAACGGCAAGTGAAAGGGAAACGCTGGCAAGTACATCCCGATTCTATTGCGGAACTGAAAAAAGTGGTACATCAAAAATTGGCATTACGTAATATCTTAGGTAAAATAGAAGGAAAGAATCCAAATGAAATTGTCATTATCGGTGCACATTACGACCACATAGGCTACGATCCGATGCTGGAAGGAGATCAGATTTATAACGGTGCAGATGATAATGCATCAGGCGTTCAAGCCGTATTACAGGTAGCCCGTGCTTTTCTTGCTACCGGCGAGCAGCCGGAACGTACCGTTATCTTCGCTTTTTGGGATGGTGAGGAAAAGGGATTGCTGGGCTCCCGTTATTTCGCCATGAACTATCCGGATATTAAAAAGGTAAAAGGCTATTTGAACTATGACATGATAGGACGTAACAACCGGGAGGACCAGCCCGATTATTTCGTTTACTTCTATACCGCAGCCCATCAGCCTTCGGTGACTGGCTGAAAAAAGATATTGAGGATTACCGCTTGCAGTTATCCCCTGACTACCGGGCTTGGGACAATCCGGTGGGAGGCAGCGACAACGGCACGTTCGCCAAACTGGGAATACCTATTATATGGTATCACACTGATGCCCATCCCGATTATCACCTTCCGGGAGATGAAACACAGAAAATCAATTGGCTGAAGATAGTCGATATAACCAAAGCCTCTTTCCTTGCGATGTGGAAACTGGCAAACGAAAAAAAATATTAAAAAAGAACGTGGCGTTTAAACTGAACGCCACGTTTTTTTTATCTAATCTTACATTAACGTATTTATTAAACCCATATAGAAAGGCACATGAACAAACGAATCAAATGGGGCATCATTATATTAATCGGAGCCGGCTTGGCCGGACTAGGCATCTATCAATTTACCCCTCACGAAAATGAAGAACTGACAGCCGCCGACGCGTTGCCTAAAGAAAACAAGCAACGCACATTGAAAGTCAATGCACAAGTCATAAAACCACACTTGCTGACAGATGAAATATTGGTGACCGGACGCCTGGTTCCTGACGAAGAAGTGAGTTTGTCTTTTGAAACCTCCGGAAAGATCACCGATATTTTTTTCACAGAAGGCACATTGGTAAAACGAGGAGAATTACTTGCCAAAGTAAACGACCGGCAGTTACAGGCTCAGTTAAAACGTCTGGAAGCACAAATACCTTTAGCCGAAGACCGTGTGTTCCGCCAAAACGCCCTGTTAAAACGAGATGCGGTCAGTAAAGAAGCATACGAACAGGTAAAAACCGAACTTGCCACCCTTAACGCTGATATCGAAAATATCAAAGCCAACATTGACATGACCGAACTCCGCGCACCATTCGACGGTATCATCGGATTGAGGCAGGTCAGTACGGGAGCATACGCCTCCCCCACCACTGTAGTAGCCAGACTGACCAAAGTGACTCCATTGAAAGTAGAGTTCGCTGTACCGGAACGTTATGCCCGGGAAATTAAAAAAGGGACTAACCTGGAGTTCAAAGTAGAAGGAAGGCTGGATACCTATCATGCACAGGTTTATGCAACCGAATCCAGTATAGATATGGAAACCCATTCATTGAACATCCGTGCCATCTACCCCAACCGCAACGGCGAACTGCTGGCAGGCAGATATGCAGATATTCAATTAAAACAAAAAGAAATAGAAGATGCGATAGCGATTCCATCCGAAGCGATTGTCCCCGAAATGGGTAAAAATAAAGTATTTGTTTATCGTAGCGGAGTTGCAGACCCTGTAGATGTTATTATAGGACTCCGTACCGAAGCCGAAGTACAGATTGTACGAGGATTGTCTGTGGGTGATACCATCCTGACATCGGGTACACTGCAATTACGTAAGGGAATGCCTGTGGAACTTCAGGCCATTAACTAACAACTAAAAAAATACTTTTATGAATATTTCCGAACTTAGTATCCGTAGGCCTGTGCTCGCCACCGTGCTTACCATCATCATATTACTTTTCGGACTGATCGGTTACAATACATTGGGAGTCCGCGAATATCCTTCGGTAGATAATCCGATCATCTCTGTTACCTGTAGTTACTCGGGTGCCAATGCCGATGTAATCGAGAATCAGATAACCGAGCCTTTGGAACAAAACATCAACGGTATTCCGGGAATCCGTTCTTTGTCCAGTGTCAGCCAACAAGGGCAATGCCGTATCACAGTGGAATTTGAATTATCCGTCGATTTGGAAACTGCCGCCAATGACGTACGTGACAAAGTGTCCCGCGCACAACGTTACCTGCCACGCGACTGTGACCCTCCTACTGTATCCAAGGCTGATGCCGATGCAACGCCTATCCTGATGGTAGCTATCCAAAGTGACAGCCGCTCTCTGTTGGAACTGAGTGAAATAGCAGACTTGACCGTAAAAGAACAACTGCAAACCATTTCGGATGTAAGCAGCGTATCTATTTGGGGAGAAAAACGTTATTCCATGCGCCTATGGCTCGACCCCACCAAGATGGCAGGATATGGCATTACTCCGGTAGATGTAAAGAACGCGATAACCAATGAAAATATAGAACTCCCTTCGGGCAGCATTGAAGGTAATACCGTAGAATTGACCTTACGCACCATGGGACAAATGCACACCGCTAAAGAATTCAATAACATCATATTAAAAGAAGTAGGCGGAAGAGTGGTCCGTTTCAGCGATATCGGTTACGCCGAACTAGGTCCGGCAGATATCAAGAGTTACATGAAAATGAACGGAGTGCCGATGGTAGGTGTCGTTGTCATTCCACAACCCGGTGCCAACCATATCGAAATCGCCGATGCCGTATACCAGCGTATGGAGCAGATGAAGAAGGACTTGCCCGACGATGTGAAATACAGCTATGGCTTTGACAACACTAAGTTTATCCGCGCTTCCATTGATGAAGTAAAAAGTACGGTGTATGAAGCGTTCGTACTGGTTATCATCATCATTTTCCTGTTCTTGCGCGACTGGCGCGTGACACTGATTCCCTGCATCGTGATTCCGGTTTCATTGATCGGAGCTTTCTTTGTGATGTACATAGCAGGTTTCTCCATCAATGTGCTGACCATGCTGGCGGTGGTATTGTCCGTAGGTTTGGTAGTGGATGACGCCATCGTTATGACAGAGAATATCTATATCCGCATAGAACGAGGTATGCGTCCGTTCGAAGCAGGAATAGAAGGGGCAAAAGAAATTTTCTTCGCTGTTATCTCCACCACTATCACCTTGGTGGCAGTGTTCCTGCCCATCGTATTTATGGAAGGAACCAGCGGACGTCTGTTCCGTGAGTTCAGTTTCGTTGTGGCAGGTTCGGTCATCATTTCTTCCTTTGCCGCATTAACGTTCACCCTATGCTGGCAACCAAGCTATTGATAAAACGGGAAAAACAGGGATGGTTCTACCAAAAGACAGAGCCTTTCTTTGAAGGTATGAACCGCATATATGCCCGTTCACTGAACGCTTTTCTTAAAAGACGCATATGGGCAATACCTGTTACAGTGATTATGTTGATAGCCATCGGAGTACTTTGGGTCCAGATACCCGCTGAAATGGCTCCGATGGAAGACCGGTCGCAAATAAGTATCAATACCCGTGCAGCCGAAGGCGCCAGCTATGAATACATCCGTGATTATACGGAAGATATCAACAATCTGGTAGATTCTATTATACCTGATGCCGAATCTGTAACCGCACGTGTTTCCAGTGGCAGTGGAAATATACGTATCACATTGAAAGATATCAAAGATCGTGATTACACCCAGATGGAAGTTGCCGAACGTATCTCACAGGCCATCCGCAACAAGACGAAAGCACGTGCCTTTGTGCAACAACAGTCTTCTTTCGGCGGACGGAGAGGAAGTATGCCCGTACAATATGTACTACAAGCTGTCAGTATAGAAAAACTGGAGAAAGTATTACCGGCTTTTTTAAGCAAAGTATATGATAACCCTACTTTCCAGATGGCGGACGTGGACTGAAGTTCAGCAGCCGGAAATGAGAGTGAATATTAACCGTGATAAGGCAGGTACAATGGGAGCACCGTGCGTGATATAGCCGAAACACTGCAATACGGTCTCAGCGGACAACGTATGGGCTATTTTTATATGAATGGAAAACAATATGAGATTTTGGGTCAGATAAACCGCCAACAACGTAATACACCGGCCAATATCAAATCTATTTACATACGAAGCGACAAAGGGGAAATGATTCAATTGGACAATCTGGTAGAATTTGTAGAATCCGTAGCTCCTCCTAAATTGTACCACTACAACCGTTTTATTTCCGCTACCGTATCTGCCGGACTGGCAGATGGAAAGACCATCGGACAAGGCTTGGAAGAAATGGATAAAATCGCCGCCCAGACTTTGGACGAAACTTTCCGTACCGCCTTGTCGGGAGACTCCAAAGACTATCGGGAAAGTTCATCCAGCCTGATGTTTGCTTTCATTCTGGCATTGATACTTATCTATCTTATTCTGGCGGCACAGTTCGAAAGTTTCAAGGACCCTTTCATCATCATGCTTACCGTTCCTCTGGCCATTGCAGGAGCACTGATTTTCATGTATGCCGGTGGCATTACCATGAACATATTCAGCCAGATCGGTATTATTATGCTGATTGGTCTGGTAGCAAAGAATGGTATCTTGATTGTGGAATTTGCCAATCAGAAGCAAGAATCCGGTGAAAACAAGATGCAGGCCATACGGGATGCCGCTTTGCAACGCTTGCGCCCTATTCTCATGACAAGTGCCTCTACCGTATTAGGCTTGATCCCGCTGGCATTCGCAACAGGAGAAGGCGCCAACCAACGTATTGCCATGGGTACGGCTGTTGTGGGAGGAATGTTAGTATCTACTTTCCTGACCATGTATATCGTACCGGCTATTTATAGTTATATATCTACCAACCGAAACGTTAAAACAGAAACTGTATGAAACGAATCATTATAACTTTATGTATCTGTACTGCATGGGTGGCTTCCACCTATGCGCAATATCCTTATACGCTGAAAAAATGTCTGGAGGAAGGACTTGCAAACAATTATTCCATACGTATCACCCGTAATGAAGAACAGATCAGCCATAACAATGCCACATTAGCAAATGCCGGTTATCTGCCGACTGTTGATTTGTCTGCCGGATATACAGGAACGTTGGACAATACGGATACCAAGAGTAGAAGTACAGGCACTACAGCCAGTGAACGAAACATCTACGACCAAACCTTAAAGGCCGGACTGGATGTAAACTGGACTCTGTTCGACGGATTCAATATCAGCACCACCTACAAAAAACTGAAGGAACTGGAACGCCAGGGAGAAACCAACACGCGTATTACCCTTGAAGACTTCATAGCGGGACTCACTGCCGAATACTATAATTATGTACAACAGGAAATACGTCTGAAGAACTTCCTTTACGCTGTGTCTTTATCCAAAGAACGCCTGCGCATTGTAGAAGAACGATACCATATCGGTAATTTTTCCCGGCTGGATTATCAACAAGCCAAAGTGGACTTCAATGCAGACAGTGCACAATATATGAAACAACAGGAACTGGTGGTTACCTCACGTATCAACCTGAACGAGTTAATGGCCGTACAGGAAGTCAACCGACCGCTACGTGTCAATGACTCCATTATAACAGTGAATGATGCGCTGAATTACGATGAATTATGGGAATCCACCCTCAAGACGAATGCCAACCTGCTGAAAGCTGATCAAAATACAACAATTGCCCAATTGGATTACCGTCAGGTCTATCCCGTAATTATCCCTATGTGAAATTGAACGCCGGTTATGGCTATACATTCAACAAATATGAAACAAACGCCACCAGCCGGAGAAGCAATTGGGGACTAAACGGAGGAATTACCGTAGGCATTAACCTATGGGATGGTAACCGTCGCCGTGAAAAGCGCAATGCCAGCCTGCAAATACGTAACTCGCAACTGGAAAGAGAACAGCTGGAATTGGGCTTGAAAGCGGATTTAAGCAATCTGTGGCAGGCCTATCGCAATAATTTACGTTTATTAAATTTGGAACGCCAGAATCTGGTTGCCGCCCGTGAAAACCATGAAATAGCCAAAGAACGTTATCTGCTGGGAGATCTCTCCGGTATCGAGATGCGTGAAGCCCAAAAGAGCCTGCTTGATGCGGAAGAACGTATTTTGTCTGCTGAATATAACACCAAAGTCTGTGAAATTTCCCTGCTCCAACTAAGTGGAAGAATAACGAAATATCTCGAATAATCGTTATAGCCTTTACTTATAGCTTGTAATTCAGGGCAGTTATCCGTACCTTTGCACACAATTATCACTAAATATGTTGTAAAAAGATATGGGATTATTTATCAAGAAGCCTTTTGCTGCATTACAAGCCGAAGCCAATGAATCTGGAAACAAGACCCTGAAAAGAGTCTTGGGACCATGGAGCTTGATCGCATTAGGAGTAGGTGTTATCATCGGTGCCGGATTATTCTCCATCACCGGAACAGTAGCCGCAGGATACACAGGGCCTGCCATTACTTTATCTTTCGCCATAGCGGCAATAGGTTGTTGCTTTGCCGGTTTATGTTATGCCGAGTTTGCTTCCATGATACCTGTAGCAGGCAGTGCTTATACATACTCATATGCTACAATGGGCGAACTTATAGCATGGATTATCGGCTGGGATCTAGTATTGGAATATACTGTTGCCGCTACTACCGTCAGTATCAGCTGGAGCAGATATCTCGTTGTTTTTCTGGAAGGAGTGGGGATAAATATCCCCCATGCACTTGCTGCTTGTCCCTGGGACGGAGGTATTGTGAATATACCGGCCGCACTGATTGTAGTGCTGATGAGTATTTTTCTGATTCGTGGAACAGAAGGAAGTTCTATCTTTAACGGCTTCATTGTGTTCCTGAAAGTGGCAGTGATTCTTATTTTCGTTGTATTAGGATGGAAATACATTAATGCAGAGAATTATGTTCCTTATATCCCTGCCAATACTGGTACTTTAGGCGAGTTCGGATTCTCGGGTGTATTGCGTGGAGCAGCGATTGTATTTTTCGCCTTTCTTGGTTTTGATGCCGTAAGTACAGCCGCTCAGGAAACAAAAAATCCGAAACGGGATATGCCCGTCGGCATTCTAGGTTCCCTGCTGATTTGCACCATTCTTTATATGGTGTTTGCTTACGTAATGACGGGAGTTGCCCATTATTCTGACTTTGCAGGACAACAAGGTATCGCACCTGTTGCCGTAGCGATTGACCACATGGGACATGCAGATGCCACAGGAGTAATTCATCCGGATTATCCGTGGTTGAACCGGGCCATCGTACTGGCTATCCTGTTTGGTTACTGCTCGGTTATTATGGTAACTTTGCTAGGACAAAGCCGTGTATTTCTAAGTATGAGCCGCGACGGACTGTTGCCTTCTTTCTTTTCAAAGATTCACGAGAAATACCGGACACCGGCACACAGTAATTTGTTATTCATGGTCATTGTAGGAGGGCTGGCAGCATTTGTTCCGGCACGTGTAGCCGGAGAAATGACCAGTATAGGTACCTTATTCGCCTTCACATTGGTTTGCGCGGCAGTATTGATCGTGCGTAAAAGTATGCCTGACGTACATCGTGCCTTTAAAACTCCTTTTGTTCCCACGGTACCGATTCTGGGCATCCTTACCTGCCTTTGTATGATGTTGTTTCTTCCGGCTGACACTTGGATCCGATTGGTATTATGGATGCTGATAGGTCTGGATGTTTATGCCTGCTATGGAGTAAAACACAGCAAGCTGGAGCATAACGTAAAACGACGCAAAGGACTCACCATATTGAATATGACAGGAATCGCCCTGTCTGTACTTTCAGTTATTACAGGATTGTGGCATCAACAGACAGTAGGCTGGGAAGAAGACAAGACATTGCTCGCTATTTCGTTCGTCTTTGCGTTCACACATTGCGCATTCTATATGGTACGTATCTGGAAACAGACATCCGAGAAGAAGAAGAAGTAAGCGTTTTCCACACGCTATCTGTTTCCATAACTTTCATTCACCGTAAGGGGGTAAATTCAATCCACCCCCTACCGTGAATAAAGTTATCATAGTTTCATACCCATCGGTTCTGAACCCATAATCAAGCCTTATAACCTAATGAAAAGTCTTAAGTTATCCATAGTAGAAAGAACATTTAAAAAACTTCTTCAAAAATGTTTTTAGCTACTACCACAGTATTTCCTTCAGGAATTGAGGAATAGAATCCTGTTTCTTTAGTCCATGCTTCTTCCAAGGTATAAAAATCAAGTTCCTCCGGTTGCTTTCCATCCAGGACACAAGCTAAATAATCAAAATAAGCCTTCCATCTCATAAAATAGAAATCTTTCAAAATGCCATTCCATTCTTTATGAGCATAATCACGAAGTCCGCTTGATCTGCCGCTACACGATTTCCCCATGTAGTAATCTGAACACGTGCATTCCATTCGTATAATGCTTTTTCTTCCTGGGTCTGTCCTGCTGAACGTGCCGCTTCAATCCAAGTTCCAACCTTGAATTCTTTCCGGGTACCCAGCAACTGGTCTTGCAATAGAATAAGATGCAGAAAATGCTGTGAAGCCAACTCAAATACTTGCTTGTCTCCTGCCCGGAACGCAGCCGTTACCACTTTTTGCATCAAACGCCCTTTTCTGCCAATGCCTGCCGGAGCACATCCACCAAATCGAACTCAAAATTATTATTACCCTGATATTTATCAGCCACAGAAACCATCAGTCGGGCAGCCTCTATCACATCCTGCGGATTATAGTATTCTTTCATCTCCGACCAACTGGATACCTGATATACATCCACCCCCGGACGAGCGCAGAATACAGATTCATGCGTTCCCTGTTGTATCTTCTCCTTGGGACTATTATAAATACCGTTACCTAATAAATCCCAAGCTTGTTGCAAAGCCTCATCCTCTACCCCATAACGAGCATATACGTATCCTTTCAACCACTCATCACGAGTAAACCGATGTTCACGCCATGGCAATTCCATCACCAGCTCATACATAACCGGATTGTTCTCAATACCTTCCGGAGTCATCCCTACTCCACGCAATGTCCTTCCGGCATGAACATCTGCTTTCGCGTCATAAAAGCCATCAATCAGCGCATCCATTTTACCATGAAGCCCAATGTTACCACCAAAATTCAACAACATGCAGTACACCCACTCATGCTGCCCGTATCCTCCTTTGCGACACCACTCTGACGCCGGGTCCCCCCATTGCGGACGGCATTCGCTATGCAAGTCCAAGACTAACAGGTCTCCTGCTTCCAGATGCTCTATCATCGGAGTACGAGGATTGTCCTGCCATGCCTGAGCCACCCACACAGCATCCGGATTTGTTTTTTTCATGGCTTTCATGATGGCTTTACCGGCTGCATCCAAATTTACTCCTTGAGTACTTCCCCCTTCATGAAACGGATCAATAGCGTAAAAACCAGTTTTTCCATACAGTTTTGTCAGTTCTCTATAATACAAAGCAGAGATTTCTTCAAAGCGTTCATCCTCCGGCTGTAAAAAGGCAGGACGATGATAGCTGCACCAAAATCCGGGATCAGCAACATTCAATCCTAATTTCTCCTTTGCATTATGAGGAACCATGCCACAATATCCCGGCAACACAGGTTCGATGCCATATTCACGCATTCTTTTTACAATCTTCTTCTGAAGTTTTTCCTGACGGGTATACCAACTTTCAGGATTAGGTCCTCCCCACCCTTCCAGATTATTCATCAACCACCAAGCTGTAAAACCCGGTCCGGCTACAAATTCATTAATTTCATCCTTAGTATATCCACTTTAGTTAAGAATACATTTCTCCAAACCGACTCAGTCCCTGTCAATGCCAGGGAAAGATTGATACCGTGAAGCGCCATCCAATCTATCTCCTTTTCCCAACGCTCCCAGTCCCAAAAAGCCATGGAATAAGAGAAAGTACAATAATTCAGATCATAACGATAGGGCAGATCCGTTTCATGCCGTTCCTTTTTAGTCACAGGGGGCAAAACAGCAGGCAGTTTTGCAGTCATTCCATTCCAAGAAAGATGTATGCCTGCATAATATTTCAAATACCAATTCAATCCGGTAGCAATATTTACATAGTCATTACCCCGGATAATTACTTTATCACCTTTCTGATCGAGTTCAAAAAATCGGTTTCCGATTTCTGACGTTCAATAATAAATTTGGAGGAAGCTCCTTTGTCGATGCGCTCTAATAATCCTGTAACAGGAGAAGAAAATAAGTTGCTTGTCATCCATAACAGCACAAACAACAATCGTAGTTTTTTCATCATATTATTAAGGTAACGGATAACACCAATTAAATAAAAAACAGAACAGCCCCCTCGCCTTTAAAGGGGAGGAAGGCTGTATTAGTATTATTACGGAATAATTTAATTATTTACAATTTCCAAGGCAACGCGGCTTCAACTGCTTGAAGAAGTCATTACCTTTATCGTCCACCAAAATGAATGCCGAAAATCTTCCACTTCAATCTTCCAGATAGCTTCCATACCCAATTCCGGATATTCCACACACTCAATGCTCTTGATATTATTCTGAGCAAGGATAGCAGCCGGACCACCAATAGAGCCCAGATAGAAACCGCCATACTTCTTACAAGCATCCGTTACCTGCTGGCTACGATTACCTTTTGCCAACATTATCATGCTACCGCCATGTGACTGGAACAAATCCACATACGGGTCCATACGTCCTGCTGTAGTGGGGCCCATAGAACCACAAGCCATACCTTCCGGAGTCTTTGCCGGACCGGCATAATAGATAGGATGATCTTTGATATACTGCGGCAAATCTTCGCCACGATCCAAACGCTCTTTCAATTTAGCATGAGCGATATCGCGACCTACAATAATGGTTCCGTTCAATGACAGACGAGTAGCTACCGGATACTTGGTCAATTCTTTCAGGATATCCGCCATCGGTTGGTTCAAATCAATCTTAACCACATCGCCTTCACCGGCTTCACGGAGTTCTGCCGGAATAAGCTCACCCGGTTTATCATCCATCTTTTCAATCCAGATACCATCTTTATTGATCTTACATTTTATATTACGGTCAGCAGAACAGGAAACGCCCAGACCGATAGGACAAGAAGCACCGTGACGAGGCAAGCGGATGATGCGGACATCGTGAGCCATATACTTACCACCAAACTGTGCACCCAAGCCAATCTTATAGCTTCTTCCAATACTTGTTTTTCCAGTTCCACATCGCGGAAAGCACGCCCGTATTCATTACCGGTAGTAGCAACTCGTCATAATAGTGAGTAGAAGCCAGCTTAACAGTCAGCAAGTTCTTCTCTGCCGATGTACCACCGATTACAAATGCAATATGATAAGGAGGACAAGCAGCCGTACCCAAAGTCTTCATTTTTCAACAAGGAAAGGAACCAATGTAGCCGGATTCAATACAGCTTTCGTTTCCTGATATAAATAGGTCTTGTTCGCCGAACCACCACCTTTAGTCACACAAAGGAACTTGTATTCCATACCTTCAGTAGCTTCCAAATCAATTTGTGCAGGCAGGTTGCATTTGGTGTTCACCTCATCGTACATAGTCAAAGGAGCATTCTGAGAATAACGAAGATTTTCTTCCGTATAAGTCTTATAAACTCCCAAGGAAAGAGCTTCTTCATCACAATAGCCGGTCCATACCTGCTGACCTTTCTCACCATGGATAATAGCAGTACCCGTATCTTGACAAAGAGGTAATTTGCCTTTAGCTGAAACTTCCGCATTACGCAAGAAAGTCAATGCTACATACTTATCGTTATCACTGGCTTCGGGATCACTCAGAATCTTAGCAACCTGTTCATTGTGTGAACGGCGAAGCAAGAAAGAAACATCACGGAAAGCAGCGTTAGCCATAGCAGTCAGACCTTCTTTTTCAATCTTCAAGATAGGTTTTCCTTCAAACTCACTTACTGACACATAATCTTTAGTCAGCAAATAATACTCGGTTTTATCAGGTCCCAACGGGAACATGTGCTGATAATGGAACGGAGGTGTTGCCATATTGATACTTATTTTAGTTAAAAGTTATTAGTGTGACAAAGGTAGTAACTATTATCGAAATTTTTCCTTAATTAGCGTGAAAACTTTCAAGGAATGTCCTTACCTTTGCCAACTCATTAAAATAACATCACATTATACATGAAAAGATTAGGCAAATTCTTATTTATTACTTCATTACTGTTATGCTTTCTCATCCCTCGAGGATGGACACAAACCCAAGCAAAAAACCAACCGGACAGTATCGAACTCAAACTGAAGGATCTACACAAAACGGGAAGTCATGATTCCCATGCGTGACGGAATCAAGCTTTACACCGCTGTCTACGAACCGAAAGACAACAGCAGGCAGCATCCTATCCTGATGCACCGCAGCCCTTACTCTTGTTCCCCATACGGAGAAGGATTTGACCGTCATTTCAGAACTAATCTGAAAAACTATATAGAGCACCGATATATTATCGTCTTCCAAGATGTACGTGGACGACATAAGAGTGAAGGAATATTTATCCAAGTACGCCCTCTCAACAAAAACAAAAAGGGTAAGAAAGATAAAAAGAATATAGACGAAGCTACGGACACATACGATACCATAGAATGGTTGATTCACAACACATATAATAACGGAAATGTAGGAACATGGGGAATCAGTTATGATGGTTTCTATGCCACTATGACAGCTTCCTCCAATCATCCGGCTTTGAAAGCTGTTTCTCCGCAAGCTCCCGTTACTGACTGGTTCCGTGGAGATGACCGTCATCACAACGGAGCCTTCACCCTGCTGCAAACCACTAATTTCCTTCCCAGACTGGAAGGACGCC
>ENA-OQCE01000207-OQCE01000207.1-human-gut-metagenome-genome-assembly--contig:-NODE-207-length-28585-cov-4.189613_pt1 | contig 28585 bp, 35 predicted proteins | sample MGYA00242495_ERZ504572 | MGnify/ENA primary metagenome ERZ504572 (study PRJEB26092, sample SAMD00036228) | human gut metagenome | host: Homo sapiens | study: EMG produced TPA metagenomics assembly of... | reverse complement strand
CTTTACCCGTTTACGGTACAATTTGGAGTGGACCAATGCAGGTCGATACGGCAGGCAGAGAGATAGAAGTCATACTGGAGTGCCGAGAAATACCCGGCGGAAATCCGCTACACGACGGACGGTTCCGTTCCGGTGGCATCTTCCGCCCTTTATGCCGGGCCGATAACCGTGCAAGATTTCGCCCATATCAAAGCCGCTATTTTCCGGGACGGTGTGCTTCAGGGGACACCGACGGAAAAGAAAGTGGATTATCATCGGGCCATCAATAAGCTATACATTATAATAGTAAGCTCTACGAAGGCTATATGGCCGGAGGAACAAACGCCTTGTTGGACGGCTATCGGGGCGGCCTGACTTATCTGGACGGACGTTGGCAAGGTTATTTGGATGACCTGGACTGTGTGATCGATATGGAAGAGGAAACGGATATCCATAAAGTGTCCATTCGTTTCATGCAACTGACAGGTCCGGGTGTGTTCCAGCCCGGACAAGTGGAGTTGTTGACTTCGGAAGATGGTGAAAACTTTATTTCCCGCGGGATTGTTCCGACAACGGTTCCGGCTGATGATCCGGACCTCCTGTTCCAAGAATATACGTTCGACGGTAACTGGAAAACCCGTTATATCCGTTTGAAAGCGCCGAGGGCAAATCCCGGTTTTATTTTTGCGGATGAGATCGTTGTTTGGTGAATTAAAAATTAAGAATTAAGAATTAAAAAATAAGAGTTGGTGTTATGAAGATGGTGTTGTTTTCTTTTCTATTGAGTTGCTGTTCTGCGCTGGTTTACGCGCAACAGCCGGTAGATTATGTGAATCCGTTTATCGGGACAAGCAACTACGGGACGACCAATCCCGGTGCGATTTGCCCCCAGGGAATGATGAGTGTCACCCCCTTCAATGTGATGGGGTCGAAAAGTAATAAGTTTGACAAGGACAGCCAGTGGTGGTCCACGCCTTATTCGGCGGACAATAATTTCTTCACCGGCTATGCGCATGTCAACCTGAGCGGTGTCGGTTGTCCGGAGATGGGAAGCCTGTTGCTGATGCCTACCTCCGGGGAGCTGAATGTGGATTATCACGCATACGGCAGCGAATACAAGAACGAGGTGGCCCATCCCGCTATTACAGTAATATCCTGACGAAATATAACATCAAGACGGAAGCTACCGCCTCCATGCGTACCGGCCTGACACGTTTTACTTTCCCGAAAGGGCAGGGGAATATCCTCTTGAATTTGGGGGAAGGGCTGACGAATGAAACCGGTGCGACCGTCCGTATGGTGAGCGATACGGAGATAGAGGGAAGCAAGCTGCTCGGTACGTTCTGCTATAACCCGCAGGCTGTTTTCCCGATCTATTTCGTGATGAAGCTCAGCAAAGCCCCCAAGCAGGCCGGCTACTGGAAGAAACAACGCGAGATGAAGGGAGTGGAAGCCGAATGGGATGCCTATTCCGGCAAATATAAATTGTACACGAAGTACGACCGTGAGATGAGCGGTGACGACATCGGTGTCTGGTTCAAGTATGATACCGAAGAAGACGAAGTGATCGAAGTAAAGATGGGCGTCTCGTTTGTCAGCATCGAAAATGCCCGCCTGAATATGAACACCGAACAGCCGGATTTCAATTTCGACAAAGTGCGTGCGGCAGCCGGCAAGATGTGGAACGACGATCTGTCGCGTGTGATGGTGGAAGGCGGGACGAACGACGATAAGACGATTTTCTATACCGCCATGTACACCTGCTGATCCATCCGAACATCATCCAGGACGTGAATGGCGAATATCCGATGATGGAAAGCCTGAAAGTCGGCCATACTACCGGAAACCGCTATACGGTCTTTTCGCTCTGGGACACCTACCGCAATGTCAGCACATTGATGACATTGCTCTATCCCGAAAAACAGCTCGACATCATCCGCACCATGATCGACATGTACAAGGAAAGCGGCTGGCTTCCGAAGTGGGAACTGTACGGACGCGAGACGCTGACGATGGAAGGCGATCCGTCTATCCCTTATATCGTGGATGCTTATATGCGCGGTTTGCGCGATTACGATATCGAGACTGCCTATGAAGGAATGCGCAAGGGTGCTACTACTCCCGGAGAGTTCAACCTGCTTCGCCCGGACAATAACGACTATATGAGCAAAGGCTACGTCCCCTTGCGCGAACAGTATGATAATTCGGTTTCGCATGCCTTGGAATATTATATTGCCGACTGGAATCTCTCGTTGTTGGCAGATGCGTTGGGAAAGAAGGAAGACGCCAAGTTGTTCCGTGAGCGGGCTATGGGTATAAGCATTACTATTGCAAGGAGTTCGGTACGCTTCGTCCCATCCTGCCCGACGGCACGTTCTATTCCCCTTTCGATCCGAAACAGGGGGAGAACTTCGAGCCGAGCCCCGGTTTCCATGAAGGAAACGCCTGGAACTACACGTTCTATGTCCCCCATGACATCAAAGGCCTTGCCAAACTGATGGGCGGTCAGAAGAAGTTTGTCGATAAGTTGCAGATGGTCTTCGACAAAGGGTACTACGATATGGCAAACGAGCCGGATATCGCCTATCCGTACCTCTTCAGCTATTTCAAGGGAGAAGCCTGGCGTACGCAGAAGCTGGTTCGCGAACTGTTGGGCAAATATTATCATAATGCTCCGAACGGACTTCCGGGTAACGACGATACGGGTACGATGTCTACCTGGGCGATCTTCTCGATGATGGGATTCTATCCGGCCTGTCCCGGTGACCTGGATTATGTTGTGACTTCTCCGACCTTCAACAAGGTGACGATCCGGCTGGACGAGAAGTTCTATCCGAAAGGCGAATTGGTGATCGAGTCTGCCCGCAAAACCCCGGAAGATATTTATATCAAAGAGGTGACAGCCGGCGGAAAGAAGCTGAAAGGGTATACGATTTCGCAAGCCGAACTGGTGAATGCCGGGACATTGCGCTTCACGCTGGAAGACAAGCATTGATTTCCCCTCTCAATTTTATTTGAAATGGCATTTAAACGTTGAAAAACGGTTTCAAATTTTCTTGAAGCCGTTTTTCACTATTGAATCCCCGTTTCAATATTTCTTGAAGTGTCTTTTTAATGGTGAAAAACCGTTTCAAGAAAAATGGAGATGGGTTTCACCATTGAAAAATGGCTTCAAGAAAATTAGAAACGACTTTTCAACGTTTAAATGCCATTTCAAATATTCTTGAGACCTATAAATTATTATCTTTGCACACGTAAAAAAGAAAAACAGTTTAATCCATATTATATAATGTATAGAACAAGAACATGTGGCGACCTGCGCCTTGCCGATGAAGCTTGGTGATTACGCTGGCCGGCTGGGTACAGAAAACCCGTAAGATGGGTGGCATGACGTTCGTGGATATCCGCGACCGTTACGGTATTACGCAATTGGTGTTTAACCAGGAAGTGGATGCCGCTCTTTGTGAGAAAGCAAATAAGCTGGGACGCGAATATGTTATCCAGGTGACGGGAACCGTTCGCGAACGTTCCAGCAAAAACCCGAATATCCCTACCGGTGAGATCGAAATCATCGTTTCGGAACTGAATGTCCTGAATGCTGCCGTGACTCCTCCTTTCACGATTGAAGACGATACGGACGGGGGGGACGACCTGCGTATGAAATACCGTTATCTGGATTTGCGCCGCAACGCCGTCCGCAAGAACCTGGAACTGCGTCATCGTATGGCTTTCGAGGTGCGTAACTATCTGGATAAGCAAGGATTCCTGGAAGTCGAAACTCCGGTGCTGGTAAACTCGACGCCTGAAGGGGCGCGTGACTTTGTCGTGCCTTCCCGTATGAATCCCGGACAGTTCTACGCTTTGCCTCAGTCTCCGCAGACGTTGAAGCAGTTGTTGATGGTTTCCGGTTTCGACCGTTATTTCCAGATCGTGAAATGTTTCCGTGACGAAGACCTGCGTGCGGACCGCCAGCCCGAATTTACACAGATCGACTGCGAAATGAGCTTTGTGGAACAGGAAGACGTGCTGAACATTTTCGAAGGAATGGCCAAGCATCTGTTCAAGGTGATCCGGGGCATCGATATAAAAGAAGCTTTCCCGCGTATCAGTTGGCACGATGCCATGAAATATTACGGAAGCGACAAGCCGGACCTGCGTTTCGATATGAAGTTCGTCGAACTGATGGACATCATGAAGGGACACGGTTTCTCCGTATTCGATAATGCTGCTTATGTCGGCGGTATCTGTGCGGAAGGGGCGGCTTCTTATACGCGCAAGCAGTTGGATGCGCTGACCGAGTTTGTGAAACGTCCGCAGATCGGTGCAAAGGGCATGGTATATGCCCGTGTGGAGGCAGACGGCAATGTGAAGTCGAGCGTGGACAAATTCTATACCCAGGAAGTATTGCAGCAGATGAAAGAGGCCTTTGGGGCAAAACCGGGCGACCTGATTCTGATCCTTTCCGGCGACGATGCGATGAAGACGCGCAAACAACTTTGCGAATTGCGTCTGGAAGTGGCCGGTCAGTTGGGCTTGCGTGACAAGAACAAGTTCGCCTGCCTGTGGGTGATCGACTTCCCGCTGTTCGAGTGGAGCGAAGAGACCAGCGCTTCTATGCAATGCACCATCCGTTTACTTCTCCCAAACCCGAAGATATTCCTTTGCTGGACAGCGATACGGGAGCCGTCCGTGCGAATGCATACGACATGGTGATTAATGGTGTCGAAGTGGGTGGCGGTTCCATCCGTATCCACGACAGCAAGTTGCAGGATAAGATGTTCCAGTTGTTGGGCTTCACCGAAGAAAAGGCACAGGAGCGTTTCGGCTTCCTGATGAATGCCTTCAAATATGGTGCGCCTCCTCACGGTGGTCTGGCTTACGGTCTGGACCGTTGGGTCTCTTTGTTTGCCGGCCTCGATTCTATCCGTGACTGTATCGCGTTCCCGAAAAACAACTCCGGTCGCGATGTCATGCTGGATGCGCCCGGACAACTGGATGATTCGCAGTTGGAAGAATTATGCCTGAAAGTAGATATTAAGGAGTAATATACCGATAGGTCGATTTGCCGGTATGCTGGTGAATGGTTCACTGGCCTATTGGCAAATTGATTTATTTATAAATTATTGATTATGTTAAGGGTTAAGGATATACTGAAAGAAATCGAACAATACGCTCCGTTGCCATTGCAGGAAAGTTTTGACAATGCAGGTGTGCAGGTAGGCGATGTGAATCAGCCGGCTACCGGTGCACTTCTTTGCCTCGACGTCACCGAAGAGGTGGTGGACGAGGCGATAGAGATGGGGTGTAATCTGATTGTCTCTCATCATCTTTGGCCTTTAAAGCCTTCAAATCCCTGACCGGTTCGACCTATATCGAGCGGTGCATGATGAAGGCCTGCAAGTATGACTTGGTGATCTATGCCGCCCATACCAATCTCGATAATGCGGCGGGAGGCGTGAACTTCCGTCTGGCGGAACTGATCGGGCTGGAAAATGTCCGTGTCCTGAGCCCCCAGAAAGGTGCTTTGCTGAAGCTGGTCACTTTCGTGCCGGAGGCCTATGCCGATTTGGTGAGGACGACCTTGTTCAATGCGGGAGCCGGAGCGATAGGCGGCTATGATTCCTGTAGCTTCAGCCTGCCGGGGAGCGGGACTTTCCGTGCCGGCGAAGGGACGAACCGTTCTGTGGCGAAATAGGCGAGTTGCATGTGGAGCCGGAAATCCGTATCGAAACGATATTGCCCGCTTTCCGTAAGTCGACGGTGACGCGTGCGTTGCTTTCCGTCCATCCTTATGAAGAACCGGTATTCGATTTCTATCCATTGGATAATGCCTGGAACCAGGTCGGTTCGGGGGTAGTCGGAGAGTTGCCCGAAGAAGAGAGTGAATTGGGCTTCCTGCAACGGATCAAGGAGCTGTTCCAGGTGGGGTGCGTGAAGCTTCCGCCCTGACCGGCAAGCCGATACGCGAAGTCGCTTTATGCGGGGGGAGCGGCGCTTTCCTGATCAAAGACGCAATCAGTTACGGTGCGGACGTTTTCATTACGGGGGAGGCTAAATATAATGACTTTTACGATGTGGAAGACCGGATTCTGCTGGCGGTTATTGGTCATTATGAAAGTGAAGTCTGTACAAAAGATATCTTTTATAACATAATATCGAAAAAATTCCCTACCTTTGCGGTACATTTTTCGAATGTTAATTCAAACCCGGTAAAATATTTATAGAATGGCTACAGATAAACAATCAGCTGAAAAAGAGATTACAGTTGAAGAAAAGCTTTCTACGCTGTATCAGCTTCAGACGATGATGACTGAAATTGATAAGATCAAGACACTTCGCGGCGAACTTCCCTTGGAAGTACAGGACCTGGAAGATGAGATCGCTGGTCTGGAAACACGTCTTCAGAACTATCAGTCAGAAATTAAAGATTTTGAGAATGCTGTTGTAGAACAGAAACATAAGATTACGGAGTCAACCGGTCTGATTGAAAAATATAAAGCGCAGTTGGATAACGTGCGTAACAACCGTGAGTTCGACAACTTGTCAAAAGAAATAGAATTCCAGGGACTTGAAATCGAGTTCTCTGAAAAGAAGATTCGTGAATTCGGTGAAGCGATCAACCGTAAGAAAGAAGAGATCGCCGAACTGTCCGAAAGACTGGAAGGCCGTAAGCTGATTTGGTTCAAAAGCAGGGTGAACTGGAACAGATCATTTCCGAAACCAAGCAGGACGAAGAGAAACTGCGCGAAAAAGCAAAGAAACTGGAGGCGAATATCGAACCGCGCCTCTTGACTGCTTTCAAACGTATCCGCAAGGGGGCACGTAACGGCTTGGCTGTCGTATATGTACAGCGTGGTGCCTGCGGTGGTTGTTTCAACAAGATTCCGCCCCAGAAACAGTTGGATATCAAGTTGCGTAAGAAAGTGATCGTTTGCGAATACTGTGGTCGTATCATGATCGACCCTGAATTGGCAGGCATAGAAGAATAATCGGATGCGCGACGTTGTCCGTGCATATATAGAGAAATATCGGTTGCTTACGGAAAACCGTCCGGTTCTGGTCGGTGTAAGTGGCGGAGCAGATTCAATAGCCCTACTCACCATTTTGGTGGAGTCGGGCTATTCCTGTATTGCGGCGCATTGTAATTTTCATTTGCGGGGAGACGAATCCCTGCGTGATGAACAGTTTGTAAGGGAGTATGCCCGAAAACTGGATGTCCCTTTCCTGATGACGGACTTCGATACCCGGAAATATGCAGCCGACCGGCATCTCTCCATTGAAATGGCTGCCCGCGAGTTGCGCTATGGCTGGTTCGAAGAGCAACGGGCTGCAACCGGGGCGCAGGCTGTCGCTGTGCTCATCATCGTGACGACAGTGTGGAAACGCTTTTGATGAATCTGGTACGTGGGACCGGCATCAGGGGAATGAGCGGGATTCGTCCGAGGAACGGTTTCGTGGTGCGCCCTTTGCTTGCCGTGAGCCGTGAGGATATCTTGGAGTGGCTTGCCGGACGCGGTTTGACGTATGTGACCGACAGTACCAACCTTTCCGATGCTTATACGCGCAATTTTATCCGCCTGCGTGTCCTTCCGCTTCTGGAGGAAATCAATCCTTCCGTGAAGGATGCGATCGCCCGTACGTCCGAACATCTGTCGGCAGCCGAAGCCGTTTATCTGCATGTGGTGGAAGAGGCGAGGAATGCCGTGGTCGAGCAAGGGGACCGCCTTTCGATTGCCGCCTTGATGCGTTACCCGTCGCCCGATGCTATTTTATACGAGTTACTCAAAACCTATGGCTTTACTCGTCCGGTGGCGGAGGATGTTTATTTGTCCCTGACGAAAGAATCGGGCAAAACCTTTTTCTCTTCTACGCACCGGTTGATAAAAGATCGGGACTATTTATTGTTATCTCCCCTTGTAAAAGAAGAGGTCCGTGAATATACACTGACCGGTGGCGAGAAAGTTTGGTCCGGTCCTGTCGAACTTTCTTTCGAGAAGATTGTTATTAAGGAAGATTTCCATATCCGGAAAGATAAAAATATCGCTTATTTCGATTACGACAAACTGACTTTTCCGCTTACCCTGCGTACATGGAAAGAAGGAGATTGGTTTATTCCTTTTGGCATGAAAGGGCGGAAGAAATTAAGCGATTATTTCTCGGATCATAAATTCAGCCGTTTAGATAAGGAACGGACGTGGCTTTTATGCAGCGGAGGCGCTGTTATCTGGATTGTAGGAGAACGTTCCGATAATCGTTTTTGCCTGGACAAAACAACTAAAAGTGTGTTAGTTGTGAATTTTTTTCCGACAAAAAGCGAGAGTAACTGAAAATATTATTACATTTGCAAAGATTTACTCCGCAGATGTGTTACTAATGATTCAAATTAGCTCAACAATCCGGTTTTCACATGAAATTATTAATTATCAAATTATAAAAGATACAATGATTGCGTTGTACGCGTGCCGTGTCCGGTCGTGTAAGTACGTCGTTTTTATTATTCACTTCGCATTATGCAAAAATATAACATTCTAGAACTAAATGAAAAACTCCTTCCTGAGTTGCAAAGTATAGCGGAAGAGTTAGGTATTAAAAAAGTAAGTTCCCTTAAGAAAGAGGAACTTGTATACAGAATTCTTGACGAACAGGCCATTTCATACGCCGGCATCCAGGCTGAAAAGGAGAAAGAAAAGGAAGCAAAGAAAGCAGAAAGGCAGACTAAGGCTAAGAAAACAAAAGCTGCGGCTCCGAAAGGCGCAAAAGCTGATGCCAAAACGAAAGTCGCTGCTCCCGCCACACCCGTTGAAGCTTCGGTAGAAGAGGTCGCTCCGGAAGCTCCGGAACAGCCCGAACGTAAAAGACGGACTCGTATTGACAAGAAAGAAAAAGTGGCCGCGGCTGTTGTTCCTGTCCAGAAAAACGAAGAGGCAGCCGTTTCCAAAAGTCCGGTTTCAGCCAATGCTCCTGTATCCGAAACTCTTGTCCAGGTAGCTGATGCTACGGCCGACGTCCCTGCCGAAACGGTAAAACCGGCAGCAAAGAAAGTGGTTAAGAAGACTGACAAGCCTGTAGAGAAACCGTTGCTTCCTCCTGTTGTCGTGGAATCGGATAACGGAGAGCTTCCGGCCGAAATCGCTCCCGAAGTAACGGAAGAACCGGCTGTCGTGGAAACTCCTGCCGCTTCGACTCCGGCAGACGAACCTAAACGTGTGGTATTCCGCCATCCGGACACCAAATCAGTTCTCGATCAACTTTTCCCATTCTCTTCCACACCTGCAAAACCGGAACCGAAAGCGCGGGAAGAACAACCTGCAGCCGCCCAGCAGCAGAACAATCCTCGCCAGAATAACAACAGACAGAACAACCAGAATAATCATAACAACCAGCGCAACAACAATAATAACAATGCTGTGCAGGAAAAACAGTATGAGTTTGACGGTATACTGACAGGTGTCGGTGTGCTGGAAATGATGCCTGACGGATATGGTTTCTTGCGTTCTTCCGATTATAACTACCTGACTTCCCCGGATGATATTTACGTATCGCAGTCGCAGATCAAGCTGTTCGGCCTGAAGACCGGCGACGTGGTGGAGGGGGCTATCCGTCCTCCGAAGGAAGGTGAAAAATATTTCCCGCTTGTCAAAGTGGATAAGATCAACGGTCGTACGCCTGAAGAAGTCCGTGACCGTGTTCCTTTCGATCATCTGACTCCGCTTTTCCCGGACGAAAAATTCATGTTGACGGCCCGCAAGTCTTCGAAAGTATATGATAATATCGCCGTACGTGTAGTAGATCTGTTCTCGCCGATCGGCAAGGGACAGCGTGGTCTGATCGTGGCACAGCCGAAGACCGGTAAGACGATGCTGTTGAAGGATATCGCCAATGCGATCGCAGCCAACCATCCTGAAGTGTATATGATTATCCTGCTGATCGACGAACGTCCTGAGGAGGTGACCGATATGGCCCGTAGCGTAGATGCCGAAGTGATTGCTTCTACTTTCGACGAACCGGCTGAACGCCATGTGAAAATTGCCGAAATCGTATTGAATAAGGCTAAACGTATGGTGGAATGTGGACATGATGTCGTGATCCTGTTAGACTCTATCACACGTCTGGCTCGTGCTTATAATACGGTTCAGCCGGCTTCCGGTAAAGTGCTCTCCGGTGGTGTGGATGCGAACGCATTGCAGAAACCGAAACGTTTCTTTGGGGCTGCCCGTAACATCGAAAACGGCGGCAGCCTGACGATCCTGGCAACGGCATTGACTGAAACCGGCTCGAAGATGGACGATGTGATCTTTGAAGAATTCAAAGGTACGGGTAATATGGAATTGCAGTTGGATCGCAAGCTGGCAAACAAACGTGTTTATCCGGCTGTCGATATCACAGCGTCCAGCACGCGCCGCGACGACCTGTTGCAGGATGAAAACACCGTGAACCGTATGTGGATCCTGCGTAAGTACCTGGCCGATATGAACTCTATGGAGGCTATGGAATTTGTCAAGAAGCGCATGGAACAGACATTCGATAATATGGAGTTCCTGGCTTCGATGAACGGATAAGTTAGGGGATTCTCGATATTGATAAAAACGCAGATCGGGCCCGGCCTGGTCTGCGTTTTTTATATTGGATTCGAATCTCTGTTTTCTATATTTTGCAACGCTACGCACTTATAATCGTCGCCGCATTTGTATAAATGCCGGCCGACTATTTATAAACGTTAGCCTATGCTTCCTTCCTCGGTCTTCCTCTGCGGCGTTGGTTGTTGCCGCTGCCGGAGCGGTTGTCGCTTTTCCCTTTTCCGCCGTCTTTGCGGGGGCGTCCTCTGCCACGACGCATGTTGGAGTATTTTTCGGGCTCGTATAAAGGTGTTTCGCCGAATTTGGGATCGACCGGTATTTTATAGATTTCCTTATCCAGGAATTCTTCGATGCGTTTGAATTGGAATTGTTCTTCGGTTGAAATGAAAGTGATGGCCAGCCTTCGCCGTTTGTTCCGCGGGCGGTACGGCCGATGCGGTGCACATAGTCTTCCGGGTCGTGGGGAATGTCGAAATTGATAACCAGCTTGATGTCGTTGATATCGATACCGCGCGAGACGACGTCAGTGGCGACGAGGATGTCTATACGTCCGTTCTTGAACTCTTTCATCACCTCTTCACGCTGTGACTGCTCAAGGTCAGAATGCATGGCTGCGACGTTGAACTTCATCCGTTTGAGAGTGGATGCCAGCTCTTTTACTTTCATTTTCGAGGACGAAAAATGATGACACGCTGCGGACGGCTCTTTGAGAACAAGTCTTCCAATATGCGCAGTTTCTGCATGTCATAGCAGACATAGGCCGTTTGCATGATTGTTTCGGGTGGACGGGAGATGGCTATCTTGACTTCTTCCGGGTTTTTCAGGATCGTTTGGGCCAGTGTCCGGATCTTGGGAGGCATTGTGGCGGAGAACATGATGGTCTGGCAGGTTGCCGGCAGTAGTTTGTAGACCTGCATGATATCGTCATAAAATCCCATATCGAGCATCCGGTCCGCTTCATCCAGGACGAAGAAGGATACTTGCGACAGATCGACAGTGCCAGTTTGATATGCGACAACAGACGTCCGGGGGTAGCGATCACGATATCGGCCCCCATTTCCATCCCTCGTTTTTGCTGTTCCCTGGCAATACCGTCCGTGCCTCCGTAGACGGCAACGGCGGAAACCGGGACAAAATAGGTAAAACCTTCGATCTGCTGGTCGATCTGTTGGGCCAATTCGCGTGTGGGAGCCATGATGATGGCATTGATGGCATTGGCCGGATGTAATCCTTTGCTGAGTTCATTGATCACCGGCAACACATAAGCCGCAGTCTTTCCTGTCCCTGTCTGTGCACAGGCAATAATGTCTTTCCCTTCCAAAATGACCGGAATCGTCAGTTCCTGTACTGGAGTTGTCTCCAGAAAATTCATTGCGTCAAGGCCGTCCAATACGGCCTCTTCTAAGTCCAATTCGTCAAATCTCATCTTTCATCATTAAATTCCCGGTAAAGGTAGATAATATTTGGCAATATTTGTTATATAGAACGCAGCTCTTCTTTCAAAAGAGTTATTTTTTCAAGGGAAGATTGATTTTTGTGATATTTTCCGGGGAAGATTGTGATAAAAATAAATATCTTTATACCCAAATTAGCGTTTTAAAGCATTTTGTTTATATGGGCGGCATTTATGGCGGGAAGGACATCCGGCCAATCTCACAAAAGCAAGATTCATTACATGGATTGATCAATACGATTTTGGATAAACTACCGTTAGGCGTTTTTGTAAAAGATGCAGAAGATGGTTTCAGGTATCTGTATTGGAACCGTTTCATGGAAGAAATAACCGGTATCGGTACGGAAGAAGTTGAGGGTCACAATGATTTCGAACTGAGTTTTGATGCGATCATGCCCGCAGAAGAGCGTTTAGGCTGGATCGTGATGTCATGGAGACGGGTAGGACTATTGAATTTAGCGGGAAGATTTCTGATGCGTATGGCATCCCGAAGGATATCGAAGTCACGAAATTCCCGATTGCCTTGAGCAATGGCAAACCCCTTTTGCTGGCTTTGTGGCGTGACGTCACGGTCCGCAACAAGATGGAGAATACCTTGAGACGTTCGCAGGTACTTACTAAGATGGCCCTGCATTCCAATGATATCCGCCTCTGTTCCATATTCGTGAATCCTGACAGCAAACGGAATTATGATGATTCGGTTGTCCAGGTAAATAACTGGTTGCCGGGTAAAGAAGACGAGCTGGTCGATATTTCATGGCCTCGTTTTGCCGCGCGGGTTCATCCTGACGACAGGGAGAGACACGATGAGGCTTTTCGGAAATTATGTTCGGGAGAGATATCGGAAATGAAAATCGAGTTGCGTGTGAAATACCCGGGAATGGATCATTACCACTGGCGTGAATCGTCGGCAACCGTCTACGAACGGGATGAACGGGGAAGGGTGCTTGTGATCCTGGGATGTACGATCAACATACAGGAACGCAAAGGGCAGGAGCTGAATCTGGAAGAAGCCAAGCACAAGGCGGAGCTTGCCGATAAGATGAAGTCCAAGTATCTGGCGGATATGAGCCATGAGATCCGCACCCCGCTGAATGCGATCACCGGTTTTTCCGAATTGATGGCTTTTGCCGATTCGGATGAGGAGCGTAGGGAATATTATGAGATCATCAAGACCAATAACCTGCTGCTGATGCAACTGATAAACGATATTCTCGACCTGTCCAAGATCGAAGCCGACGCTATCAGGATCAGTTATGAACCGGTCGATATAAACGGACTGATGGATACGATATTCGCCTCTATCAAACTTCGTATGCCCGAAGGAGTGCAGTTGTTCTTGGAAAAAGGTAGCTGTACGTGCTGTTTCGGAGCCGATAGTATCCGTCTGTTGCAATTGATCAATAATCTGGCGAATAATGCGATTAAGAATACCAAGCAGGGAAGTATCACGCTGGGATATACCTGCCTGCCGGATAAATGTCTGGAATTTTATGTGAAGGATACGGGAACCGGCATTGCAAAAGATAAACTGGAGAGCCTTTTCACACGCTTCGTTAAGGTGAACGATTATGTGGAAGGTATCGGTTTGGGGCTTGCCATCTGCCAAGGGCTGGTTACGAAAATGGGTGGTTCCATGCACGTGGAATCCGAATTAGGGGTCGGTTCGACTTTCTCCTTCGTGCTGCCGTCGCATGAGGGATAAAGTGATGCATTATTTATAATATTTCTTGTATATCTTGTCGAATGTACCGTTCTTGCGTATCTGTTCCAGCCAGCTGTTCAGGCTGTCGAGCAGGATAGGGGAGTCTTTGCGGACTGCCCAGGATTGGAGTTGCGTGAAACTTATGTCTGTTTTGATATCTATTTCCGGGAGTTGCTTTTGGGAAAGGACAGCCGTCTGCTGGTCGCAAACGGCATAATCGATATCTCCTTTGGCAACCATGATGGCAAGCTGTTCCCCGGAGTATAATTCGTCTTCTATCACGTAGATCGTATCGCCGATCTCATGTCCTAAGTTTTGTAGCCTGAGCTGGGCGGGAGAATCTTTTGGGATATATAGGGTCTTACCGGCCAGATCGAGTTGGTTGCGGATGGGCTTGAGTCCGTTATTGGCCGCTTCCGTCCGTTGTATCAGGACTTGCTTGTCGAGGACGATCGGTTCGGTGAACAGATATTTCTCTTTGATCTCGCTGGTGATCGGGATATTGCGGGCAACGGCATCGCAATTGTTCTCTTCAAGCATATCGAAGCTTTCGGCCAGGCTCATCTCCAAAAATATCTGTATTTCCAGACCTGATAATTGGGCGATAGCCTGGCTCAGTTCATATTGGAAACCTTCTATCGTGTCACCTGCCACATAATACCCCGATTGATTGTATTCGGTCACCAGCCGCAGGATTCCTTCTTCTTTGATCTCCGGATAATCGCGTGGGAAGACTTCAGCCTTCGGCATGGTTTTCAGGCGCCATAACATGATCATGGTTGCTACGGCGATTATCAGCAGCCCGGTGTAGACTCCTATCAGTTTCCTCGATTTCATAAGATCAGTTGTTGAATGTGACAGCCACGCCCATTTTCAGGACGAACGGATCCAGCGGATAGTGCGCCAGCGAGAAATAGTTCGGATTGACGAACTTGGAACCCAGGTTATAACCCATCACAAAGAAACGAGCCTGTTTCAGGTGGAAGTTGACGTAGGCATTGACAAGCGGGAAATTGCCGACTTTCACTTCGTCCTGTACCTGGAACTGCTGTGTGGCCGGTTCGTAATACGGGGCGTAGTAAGAAGTGTTATAATACATATTGGCTCCCAATTGCACCATCAGCACCTTTGCTACCTTGAATTTCAGATACATATTGGTATACAGGCTGATTTGAGGCAAAGGCAGTACGCTTTTGTCGCTGCTCAGCTGGTAGGCCACTTCGTTTTCCCATCCGAAAGCGCGGTACATGACATCTTGTTTGATGCGGGCGTTTATCACTTGCAGATTCCCGCTTTTCTGTTCCGGCATTCCTTGTTTGTTGAAGAATACATAGTTCTGTATGCTTTCGACCCCGGCAGACAACTGTGTCCGTGTGGACTCCAGGTTGATCTTGACTCCGGCATAGATTTGCTGGATCATGTTCATATCCCGGTTATCCCACCAGAAATAGCGGGAATGGAAGTGACGCATATAGAAGGAAGGAGTGACATTCTTGATGTATCCTTCCGCACTGATCGTCGCATCTTTTTTTAATAGCTTGAATTTGGTTTGCAGGTTTCCCGTGGCCCGAAATTCCCCGATATCGTCGCCTACGACACAAAGTTCTCCACGGGCATTGTAAGTCAGAATGTTTCCCCGGCGTTTGGAGATTTCGGCTCCGATATATGTCGAGAATTCGTCATACACTTGTGTAATCGGAAATTCGATGGTGGAGGGAGAAGCGTTTAACCCGCTTCCATATTCGGGGTCGTAAGACAATCCCGGTATCTGGGCCGGCAACTGGAATTTGCGCTTGTCGAAAGTGGCAAAGGCAGTGATGCCGAACTTGGCCCAGTCTTGAAAACCTTCGCGGAGGGAAAGACCGAACGTATTGCGCAGATTCCAGTAGGAAATGCGGTCGTCGACACCCGTACCGTTTTCCAAACCGAATACACGCGGGTATCCATCCGGGGTCAGATAACATTCGTTCAGGTTCTCGTCCGCTTCCGAGCGGAAACGGCGGCGGTTGTCCTGATATTCCAGTGTATGAATGATACTGGATACGGGAATAAATACTTTCACGGGATTTCCCAGCGTGTCCACTTCCCCTTCCAGTTCGCGCTCGAATCCGAGGTTATAATGGTGGCTGAGGAAATACTGTTTGCCACGTACCCGGTTCCATGCCTTGACCGGATAGCGTGTATTGAATGCCTTGGGGTCGTCCTGGTTTCTCTCGCCGGCAAAATATTGGTCCGGGTTGGTGATAACCGAGTCGTTGGCCAAGCCTCCGTTTTCGTAATTGATGAAGTTGAAGTTGCTCAAGTAAGCGTGCGCTTCGTAGCGATCCGACTTGTAACTGCCGAAAAGGCGGTAGCTTAACAGCTTATTACCGTTATTCTTGTAATATCCGCGGCTGTAGATATAGTCCAGGTCGCCACCTACGTTGATCTTCGGGCCGAAGTTCATGGTCAGCGTGCCTTTCAGCCGTTCGTTTTTGCTTTCACTTCCCCCATAGTCGTGTACATCACGTTTGTATAAGGGATTTTCGTGTTGTAGTACTGTGCGTTCTGAGGGTCCGTGATATAATAATCGTAAGCGTCGGCAAACAGGAAATCCCGTGGTTCCTTACGTTCGGAAAAGATGCGGGTTTGTGCCGGTGACCCTGTATTGGCCAGGTAGCCGACTGCCAGCGATTCGGATTCCACCAGCGTGCTGTTGGCGAAATTCAATTTATGCGTGTCCAACGGGGCGATATAAGGGTCACCCAACAGAGGGGTTAGCCGATAGGCCGTGATACGTCTGTTGTTTATGGCTGCGCTGTCTGGAATCAGCAGGCTGTCAGGGACTTCCTGATTGGCTTTGGATAGTTTCCGAGTGAGAATCCTTTCCGGTCTCCACCTGGTCGGCGTTGTGCATGCAGGCCGAAGCGGATATTATCAAGAGTAATAATATGTATAGGCTATGCTTCATGAGGGGCAAAGATAGTGATAATGTACCAATATGAACAATGTGCCAATATGCCAATTAATATTAGTTATATTTTTATTGGCATATTGGCACATTTAGCTAAGCACCTTAATGGCACGTTTGCACATTGGTTATAATCTCCATGCCTTTCTTGATAGCCGCCTCGTTCATCGGGATGAGCTTGTGGTGGCGTTCGGGCAGGGATTTCTTCAAGCCTAACAAAACGTTTTCCAGTTTCACCATCGGAACGATTTTCAGTAGTCCGCCGAGGATCAGCATATTGAATGCTTTCTCGTTTTTCATCTCGGTAGCCGCGTCCATCGCATCCACACGATATACACTGACATCGGTCCGTTTCACCGGTGTATGGATTCCGTATCCGTCATAAATAATGATACCGCCTTTTTTCACCTTGTTTTCGAACTTCTCCATCGAAGGTTGGTTCAGGATGATGGCAATGTCATATTCGTTCAATACGGGAGAGCTGATGCGGTCGTCGCTCAGGATGACGGTTACGTTGGCTGTGCCGCCCCGTTGTTCTGGGCCGTAAGAAGGCATCCAACTGACTTCCTTTCCTTCCATCAGGCCGGAATAAGCCAGGATCTTACCCATTGACAAAACCCCTTGTCCACCGAAACCTGCTATTATAATTTCTTGCTTCATTGCTTCAAAAATTAATAATTACTTATTATTCCTTATTCTTGAGATCTCCTAACGGATAGAACGGAAACATATTCTCTTCCATCCATTTGTTAGCTTTCTCAGGTGTCATTTTCCAACCGGACGAGCAGGTGGAAACGAATTCGACAATCGAAGTGCCTTTGCCGGCCATCGAGTTTTCGAATGCCTTGCGAAGCATCTTTTTAGCCTTGCGGACGGCTGCCGCAGTATGTACGCTCTGGCGGGTGACCAGGCAGGTCCCTTCCAGTTGTGCAAGCAGGTCGCCGATCTTCAAAGGATAACCGTTTAGGGCGATGTTACGGCCATACGGACAGGTTGCAGTCGGCATTCCTTCCAGTGTGGTAGGAGCCATCTGACCGCCTGTCATACCATAGATGGCATTGTTGACAAATACGATCACGATATTTTCTCCACGGTTGGCAGCATGGATTGTTTCGGCGGTACCGATGGCAGCCAAGTCGCCGTCGCCTGGTACGTGAACACCATCTTGCCGGATTCAGTCGCTTGACGGCTGTCGCGATGGCAGGCGCACGTCCGTGGGCCGCTTCGATCCAGTCGATATCCAGATAGTTATAGGCAAAAACGGCGCATCCGACGGGAGAGATGCCGATCGTTTTATCTTCCATCCCCATTTCGGCGATCACTTCGGCAATCAGCTTGTGTATCACGCCGTGGCTGCAACCGGGACAGTAGTGCATGGGATTTTCATTCATCAACCTGGGTTTTCCATATACCAGGTTTTCCGGTTTTATTATTTCGTTAATTTCCATACTATGAATAATTTTTCAATGTGCTTATATTAATAATGTGGTAATTTGCCAATGTGCCAGTTAAGGAATGCGTCAACAACAATATGGATTGGCACATTGTCTGATTGGCACATTGCCACATTATTAATTTATAAATCTCATCAGATATTGAACCAAGCGGAAACAGATCGCCGCGCCACCGCAATACAGGAATGGCAGCCGGTTTTCAGGGAAGCGAAGTAGCAAACGACTGCTGCCACTGCCAAAACCATGAATAACCAGGTCAATATCGTATCAATTTTACTTCCGCGAATCATCGTTGTTAATTTATGATTTATGAATTATGTATTACAAATCAATCATAATTCAAAATTCTTTTTCAGCGCATTCAGCACTTCATCCGGCGTGAACACGATACCTCCGAGACGGCCGAAATGTTCAACCTTTACTTTGCCGTTTACGGCCAGACGTACGTCTTCGACCATCTGTCCGGCGTTCAGTTCGACGGAAAGCATGCCCTTTACTTTCTCGGCATAAGCGGCGATCGCTTTTGTCGGGAACGGCCACAAAGTGATGGGACGGAGCAAGCCGAGCTTGATGCCTTCCGCACGTGCTATTTCCACCACCTTCTGGCAGATACGGGCAGAAGAACCGAAAGCGATCAGCAGATATTCGGCATCTTCGCACTGGAACTCTTCGTAGCGGACTTCATTTTCTTCGATCTTCCGATATTTAGCTTGGAAGCGGATGTTGTTTTCCTCCATCTTTGCCGGGTCCAGCTCCAGTGAAGTAATGACATTCGGTTTACGGCCGGCTGTCTTTCCCTGTGTGGCCCATGGGCATTCGGCTATGATTTCTTCCTCTGTACGGCGTGTATGGAAAGGAGGCAATACCACTTTTTCCATCATCTGCCCGATGATGCCGTCTGCCAGGATAATGGCCGGATTACTGTATTTGAAAGCGAGTTCGAAACCCAGTCCGACAAAGTCCGCCATTTCCTGTACGGAAGAGGGAGCGAGCGTGATCAGGCGGTAGTCGCCATGTCCGCCGCCTTTGACGGTCTGGAAATAGTCTGCCTGGCTGGGCTGGATTGTCCCCAGGCCGGGACCGCCACGCATCACGTTCACGATCAGACAGGGCAGTTCGGCTCCTGCGATATAAGATATACCTTCTTGTTTCAGACTGACACCGGGGCTGGACGAGGAGGTCATCACACGTTTGCCCGTACCTGCACCTCCATATACCATATTGATGGCTGCCACTTCACTTTCAGCCTGTAGCACGACCATTCCGGTTGTTTCCCACGGCATTTCGGCCATCAGGGTTTCGAGTATCTCCGACTGCGGAGTGATCGGGTAGCCGAAGTAACCGTCCACACCGTAGCGGATAGCCGCATGGGCGATGGCTTCGTTACCCTTCATTAATTTTACTTCTTCTGCCATACCTTATATTTAATTGTCAATTGATAATTGACAATTTTGTTTTGTGATTAATATTCTGATTCCTTTTTCTGTTTGTTAAATTGTCAATTGTGCATTGTCAATTGTCAATTCTCTTCTTGTAGATGGTCAAACAACCGTCCGGACAAACCAACCGCAGCTTGCACAACCGATGCAGTCATCGGGGTTTTTCATGTACACATAATGGTATCCCTTGTTGTTTACTTCACGCGGGTGCAATTCGAGAACATCCGACGGGCAGGCTACTACGCAGAGGTTACATCCTTTGCATCGCTCTGTGTTTACAACAACAGCTCCTTTTATCTTCGCCATAATTTATTATATTTAAAAACTAATGTAACACTAACTATCTCACTTGCGACTGCCAAAGGTAGTAAAAACTTTACAGAAAGAGCCTTTTTTAGAAACTGTTTTGATTATTTCACCTCGAACGATATTGTCTTTCGATTGCCCTGGTCGTCGATCAGCGTCAGGCGATGTTTGCCGGGGGAAGCGGAGAAGCTGATCTGGTGGTGGTCTGTCGTTTCGCCGGCATACGTGTCGTCGAGATGCCAGTAGAGGATGGCATCCGGACGGGCGTGGGCAGCTTTGAAGACAAACTGCTCCCGTTTGCCGGAGAAGCCTTTCGGAAGATAAAGGATGGCGTTATGCTCCGGATAGATCAGTTCGATCTGCCGGCCCCTGTCTTCGCCGCATCCCGGTTTGACAGGAGGCAGGGGAGCGTAGTCGATATGATAGTTCCGGTAATAATATTCTTCGGAAGGAGGCAGTACGAACCACGGGCGTGCGATCATCCGGCCGACCGATTCGCACGAGCTGTTCACCCGGAAACGGCCGTCCGCAGAAAGATGGACAAGCCGGTGGTAGGGGCAGACTTCCGTCTTGTCGGCCGAGCGCGGCATGTAGAGCGTGTCTACCCGGTCACAGATAGCGGATGCCTTGTGCCCGCTGAGACGGCAGATGGCCATCGGGAGGAGTTCGTCGTAAGGCATGTCGAACCAGCCGCTTCTCGGAAGGAGCGAGAACAGGTCGAAGAGGACGGGAGCGGCATTGCCCACGCCTGTCAGTCCCGGCCGGCCTTCTCCCGAAGCGTTGCCCACCCATACGCCGACCGTATAGCGCGGGGTTGTCCCGATCGCCCAGGCGTCCCGTCCGCCATAGCTCGTCCCCGTTTTCCAGGCCACCTGCTTCATGGAGCCGAACTGCTGCCAGTCCGCCTCTTCTTCAGGGCGGTTCAGTGCCGACATCGCTTCGAAGGCGAACCAGATGGAGGCGGCGGAGAGGAACGGCTTGTCCGTAAGCCTTTTGTCGGCGACCGAGCGGACCGGGTCGGCCGGAGGAGCCGGGTAAGGAGTGAGCGGATGAATATCCGCCGGGTCATACCGCCCGTTGTAAGTCCGGTAATGTGCGAGCGTACGCGCCAGTGAAGCATACATGCCGGTGAGGTCCCATAACGTCCCTTCGGCGCCTCCCAGGATCAGCGAAGCCCCGTAATGTTCTTCGGAAAAGCGCAGCGTGGTCATGCCCGCCTTTTTCAGCAGCGACATGAACCGCCCCGTGTTGTAGGCCGAAAGCATCCGTACCAGCGGGACGTTGAGCGAACGTTCGATCGCCCGGTGTGCCGGGACCGCCCCGTAGAACGTCTTGTTGTAGTTTTGCGGCGAGAAGCCGTTCAGGTTCAGGGGGACGTCTGAAACGAGCGTACCGGGGAGCAGCTGCCCGTCGTGCAGCATGGCGGCATAAAGAAAGGGCTTCAGGATGCTGCCCGTGCTGCGTGGCGAAGTGATGATGTCTACCTGGTTCCCTTTGCGGGCGTCGGCCTTGAAAGTGACGTTTCCCGCATAGGCCAGCACCTCGCCCGTTTCGGCATCGGCGATGAGCGCGGCCAGGTTATGGATGTGGTTGGAGGCGTAGTCGCGGGCGTAGCGGTTGACGATCTCCTGTGTCTGGCGTTGCAACATCCGGTTGACGGAGGTCGTGATACGCGTTCCCGGAGCGTCGGCCGCCAACCGTTCGAGCAGGTGAGGGGCTTCGTCGGGCAGAGGCACGGGCGCTTCGGGAAGCGGTTCGAGGAGCGACAGCCGTATTCGGTTTCGTCCAGTATCCCTCTCTCCTTTAAGGCGGTCAGGAGCTTGTCGCGTTTGGCTTTCAGCCGTGCCCGGTTACGTCCGGGATGGATCAGGGCGGGCGAGTTGGGCAGGACGGCGAGTGTGGCGCTCTCGGCCCACGAGAGGTCGGCGGCGCTTCGCCCGAAATAGCGCCAGGCCGCCGTCTCGATGCCTACCACATTCCCTCCGAACGGGGCGTGCGAGGCATAGAGGTTCAGGATCTGATGTTTGTCGAAGGCTGTTTCCAGGAGAAGGGCGTAGCCGGTTTCGACCATTTTTTCATACAGGGTACGGTCGCGGTTGCCCCGCGCGATCCGTGCCAGTTGCATGGTGATCGTGCTCCCCCCGCTGACGACCTTGCCCCGGCTGAGGTTGATCCGCATGGCTCGGACGATGGCAACCGGGTCTACTCCCGGATGCCGGAAGAAACGTTTGTCTTCGTAGGTCAGCAGGCAGGTCACGAACTTGCCGGGAAGACTGTCTGCCGGAGGGAAACGCCATTGCCCGTCCGGTGCGATCCGTGCCCCCAACAACTGCCCGTCGGAAGAATAGAGCAGGGTGGAGCAGGTCTCCGGAAAGAGTGTCCGGGGGGCGGTCAGATGCAAGACCGTTCCTATCAGCAGCTTTATGAAAAACAGGTGGAAGACAATCATTCGCCATTTGGTTTTACTCCTCTAAGTTAGTCATTATTTTCGCGATTTCCAACCATATTTCCTTGAATTTTTCTTCGTCAGTGTGCTGGCTGAAGGCATTTGCGAGGCGGAAGAACCAGTGGAGCGTCGTTGCCGGCTTCAGCCCCTTTTAAAGTCTATGTAGATACGTTTGCTGATGTGGGCCGATTGGCAGAGGGTGTCGATGCTGATGCCCTCTTCGATCCTTTTCTTGTCGATGAATTCGGCCACTTGGCTGATTAGGCCGGAATTTTTGAAGTCTTTTGTCATGATATGAGTTATAATTAGTTAAATAGCAGGAAGTTTCCGGTTGTCCGGTTCCCTTATGTGGGAACTTTTGTTTGCCGGATAGTCCGTATTTTTATGCTGCTTATGACAGCGAGTGCAAATGTATAATTAATTTTAATAGTATTATGGAAAAATCTTTCAGCCTGTTTGCCAATTTCAAGCAAACAACCCCATCGGAGACACGTTGGACCGTGTTTACCGGCTCATCACTACCGACTCCGACTTGCGTGACCGTACCGAGAAATTCCGCTTCTACCTCCGGGTAGGAAACAAGCAAATGTCGGCCTGCGAAAAGACTTCATGCCCCGCCTTCACTCCCGCCGTGCGATGCGAAGGAGGCAGGAAGCGCATGCATATCAAGGCTTATACCGGTTTGAGCCTTTGCGATTTGGATCATATACCGGAAGAACGGATGGCGGAGGCTTTTGCGGCGGTCTGTGCCGACCCCCATGTCCTTTTGGCCTACCATACGATCAGCGGACGGGGGCTGCGCGTCATTTACGCTTTTCTCTTTGAAGACGGCAGTTCCGTCGCGGACGCCGACCCTGCCGATCGGAAGACGCTCCGGGTCTATCAGGAGGGCTACCGACAGGGTAACGAACTTTTCGCCCGCCTCGCCGGGCTGGAATACGACAGCAGTTGCAAGAATCCCGAACGGATCAGCGGTACGGCTTATGATCCGGACGCCTATTACAATCCGGAAGCCTGCCGCTCCAGGTCAAGCTGCCGCCTGCTCCCTCCGCGAAACCGGGTCGGCCGAAAGGACGGAAGGCGAAACCGGGACGCTATATCGCAACGGCGGGCAAGGCGGCCGAGGTGTCCGGAAAACGGCTGGAGGACGAAGGAATCCGCTATGAGCCGGGCCACCATAACGAATATGTCATGCGCACCGGCTACCTCTTCAACCTCTATGGCGTGCCGGAGGCGGAGGCCGTCGCATGGGCGATCGAGGCGTTTGCCGATTATGGCGCGGAGAACGTCGAGAGCACCTTCCGTTCCTGCTACGCGGGAGAGGAGGAGCATGGCTCCGTGCGCCTGCCCCGGAGCGCTGTCGGCAAAGGCAGACAGGAGGCAGACGAGGCGAACAAGCCGGCCGAGGTGGAGGCGATCGAGCGTTCCTGCTTTCGCAGGCGGAGTTCCGCCACAATGTCATCACGCACCATTGTGAAATCCGCTGGACGGAGGAGGCCGGCTTCCTGCCGCTGACAGACCGTGACGTGAATACGCTTTGGGGGCGGATGAACAAAACGGTGGGACGCGTCTATCTGACGGATATATACAATGTGATACATTCCGAGTTCGTCCCCCTCTTCAACCCTTTCCAATCCTATTTCGACCATTTGCCATCATGGGACGGCGTGAGCGACCCTATCGGCGACCTGGCCGATACGGTGCATGTCAAAAGCGACCAGGCGGAGTTTAGGGACTATTTCCGGAAATGGTTTGTCGGCATACTGCCCGCGCTGCTCGACGATACGGTCGTGAACCATGAGATCCTGGTCCTTATCGGCGAACAGGGGCTTTACAAAACCACCTGGTTCAACTTCCTGCTGCCACCCGAACTGCGCTGCTATTTCTATACGAAGACGAACAGCGACCGCCTGAATAAGGACGATCTCTTTTCCCTTACCGAATTCGCCCTGATCTGCTTCGAGGAGCTCGACGGCATGCGGCCTGCCGAGTTGAACCAGTTGAAGGCGATGGTCACCATGCCCTACGTCAACGAGCGGGCGGCCTACGGGCGCAACAAGGAACGCCATCCGCATATCGCTTCGTTTTGCGGCACGGGCAATAATGTCCAGTTCCTGACCGACCCGACCGGCAACCGCCGCTGGTTGCCTTTCGAGGTGTCGCAGATCCGGGACCCGCATCTGCATGCCATCCCTTACGAGCTGGTCTACAGCCAGGCCTATGCCTTGTGGAAAAGCGGTTTCTGCCACTGGTTCTCGCAGGAGGAGATACGGAAGCTGAACATGCATAACAGCCGCTTCGAAGTCCCCAACCTCGAAGAAGACCTGATCCGTACTCATTTCCGCAAACCGTTCGAGGGCGAGGCGGGCATCTTCGTCACGGCGGCCGATATCCTGGAGCAGATCAGTTCTTGCCTGCGTTACCCCCTGAGTCCGAATAAAATCGGGCGTATCATGGCGGGGCTGGAGTTCGAATCGATCCGGTATAAAGGGAAAAGGGGCTATATCACAGTGAAAAAGACCGGGGAGGATATCGACAGGGAACGGAGATCCGGCGCTTTGGGATTGTGATTTTTTGCTTCCGGCCCGTTTTTTTGACACAATTGGCACATTTGACATAGGGTTGTAGAAATATATATACGCGAGATAAATAATTAATTATTTAATATACCTACATAGGTATATATACCAGAATATATATTATTACCTATATATAGTTTAGCAACCCTATGTCAAATGTGCCAATTGTGTCAAATCCCGCAAGGTCCGTCTTCCGGCATTTCCATGATTGCCGGCCCGCGTTCCTGCAAACGTCGGCCCGCATTCCTGCAAATGCCGGGCGGCAATCATGGGAATGCCGGGCGGTGTGGCAGGGTTATAGCTTCCCGATCTCTTCGGCCGTCTCGATGGCGTCTTCCAGGATCACGACGTTGGTGAGGTGCTCTTCGTAGGCGTGGCGTTCCCCGCGTGTCATGGAGTCATCCTATGGTTCTCCCAGATATTCGAAAATCAGTGCCACCTGCCGGGAGGTGAAGAGCCGTTGTTTCGTGTAGTAGCCGGTCTGTCGCAACGCTTCCGTGAGCGGGCGGTTCAGGCGTATCCAGGCGGCGAGCCGGTTCAGTGCGGCCTGGGAGGTGATCTCCGGTGCATAGGCCTGTGCCAGTTCGCTCTTGCTGTAGGGACGGATTTTCATGATTTTTCTGTTTGATTGTATGGTTATAAAGATACGGAAAAAATTTGGGATACGGAAGTGTTCCTGCTCATGAATCGGTTATATATCTAACCTTATTCATGGTTGGCTCACACTGTCTCATCCTGTCTCCCGATCGCCTTTTGCGCCTGCCGTATCTTTGTCTCAGAGATTAATAGCAGAGAAGTATTCATTTAAAAAAAAGTAAGGTTATGCCATTAAATTACAGTATTGTTTTGTTGGGCAATCCGCGTAAGCCGGACGATCCGAAGAAAGCCTACGCCCGTTCGCAGGTCAGCAAGGAGCTTACGTTGAAAGGGCTTTCGCAACGTGTCGCGGCCCAGACGACCGTGAGTCGTGCGGATGTTTCAGCGGTGTTGATCAGTGTGGTCGAGAATATGATCGAGGCCCTGCGCGACGGAGAGCAGGTCGATTTCGGCGAGTTGGGCAAGTTCCGTTTGCAGGCGACCAGCCGGGGAGCCGATAGCGCGGAGGTGTTTACTGCCACCAATATCACCGGAGTCAATATCCAGTTCGTTCCCGGCGACGATCTGAAAAAGATCTTCAACGGTATGAGTTTCAATCCCGTACCAGCCGTGCATCCGTACGTGCCGTACTCCGTGCCGAGAAAGCAGGCGAGACGACGGTCGACCTGTCGAAGAAACCGAACGAAGGAGGCGGGAGCGGAGGCGAAGATGACCGGCCGGGAGAACTTTAAGCAATTGATAATTGACAATTAAAAGCAAGAGAAAAGCGTAGGGCGGGACCCTGCCCCATGCTTTTCAAATCATAAATCATAAATCTCATCATGGAACAAAAAAACGAAAAGAAATCTGTCTGGGGAGTGCTCCTCAAAGTGATCATCGCCGTAGCCAGCGCCATTGCCGGTGCGCTCGGCATAAGCGCCTGCTCGTTATGACGGCGGGATGTTTCTATCAGAATTATCGGGAGGTACGCCTCCTGATAATTCATTGCAGCGCGACGCGCTATGACCGCGATTTCCCGGTGGAGGCCTTGCGGGCTTCACACAAGGCGAGAGGATTTGCCGATATCGGCTATCATTTCTATATCACCCGCGACGGCTATCTCCACCGTTGCCGTCCCGTCAACCAGATCGGTGCACATGCAGCCGGGTGGAACGACCGGAGCATCGGCATCTGTTATGAAGGCGGCCTCGATGAGGCGGGAACCCCTTCCGACACCCGTACCTACGCCCAGAAATGTTCGCTGCTCGACCTGCTCCGCCAGCTCCGGCGGGACTATCCGGAGGCGAAGATAGTGGGGCATTGCCAACTGAGTCCTTACATCCGCAAGGCCTGCCCTTGCTTCGACGCCAGGGAGGAGTATGCGGGATTGGAAGAGGAAGTGTCAAGAAAATAGACAGTGGTGTCTAATTATTAGACAGTCTGTTCGAACTGTAGGATGTATATTTTATTGATTATTTGCTCGTTATGCTATTTGGCATATTTTTTGTTATTATTGAAGCAAAACAGTTGGATATGAAAACGATTTTGCGAAATTTCTTTAGTGTGCTCCGCCGGTTCAAGACGGCTTCTGTTTTGAATGTGTTGGGGTTGAGCATTGCTTTTGTGGCGTTTATGCTCATTATGATGCAGGTGAATTATGATTATACGTTCGACCGCAGCCACCCGAACGCCGATGCTATCTTCCGGGTGGATATCGTGCACGGAAGCAAAGGGTCGCAAGCCATTATCTGCCGTCCGTTCGCGCGGGCGTTTACCGGGTCTTCGCCTCTTATAGAGGAAGGATGCCTTTTGAGTGCTTGGACCGAAAGCCGTTTTTTCTATATAGAGGATGGCGGACAGCGGACGAGCTACAAGGAAGATGCGTGGAACGTGACTCCCGGAGTCTTGGAAGTGTTCCGTTTCGATATGCTCGAAGGAAGCGAGCGCTCTTTGGATGAGCCAACAGCGTAGTCCTTCCGGAAAGCATGGCGAGAAAGATCTTCGGTGACGAATCGGCGGTAGGCAAGCAGCTGATCTCTGCCAATCCTATGGAAGATGCGAAAATCGTGAAAGGCGTATATAAGGATTTTCCCCGTAACTCTGCTTTGAAGAACGTCATGTACACGTCGATGAGTCCGAAGGAAAACTATGATAACTGGGGAAACTGGAATTATTTTTTCTTTGTCCGTCTGGGCGAGGGGATGGATAAGGCTGAGGTGTTGGACAATTTCAAGCGTAATTTTAATGCGAAGGAAGCCTTCGGAAATGAGTTCGAATGGGGGGAGGAGAATAGCTTGGATCTCCGCCTGACCTCTTTGCCGGATGTCCATTTCCTGAGTAACGTGGATTTCGATTCGATGCCGAAAGCGAGCCGCCAGACGTTGCTGGTGCTTTTCTCCATCGCTTTTGTCATCCTTATTATCGCCGGTATCAATTTTACCAATTTCAGCACGGCGCTGACTCCTATGCGCATCAAGAGCATCAACACGCAGAAGGTGCTGGGCAGTTCCGACCGTACGTTGCGTGGAAGTTTGTTGGTAGAGGCGGTCTGCGTCAGTCTGTTTGCTTATCTGCTTTCGCTTCTTTTCTTATACATAATCCCCAAAACACCGGTAGTCTCGCTGGTGGATGCCGATATCTCGTTCGGGGCGCAGCCGATGATCATTGCCGGCACGGCGGTGATCGCGGCGATCGTGGGAGTGCTGGCCGGCCTTTATCCTTCCTACTATGTCACCTCTTTCCCGCCGGCATTGGTGTTGAAAGGAAGCTTCGGCCTCTCGCTTGCCGGGCGCCGGATGAGGAGCGTGCTGGTGGGGGTCCAGTTTGTGGCTTCTTTCATCCTGATTATCGGCTCTTTATTTATGTACCTGCAAAATCATTATATGCAGAATGCGCCGTTGGGATATGACAAGGAGGAGATGATTATCGTGCATCTGAATAATACTATAAATAAGAACCGGGATGCTTTCACGGACCGGTTGAAATCGTTCTCCGGCGTGCAGGACGTGACCTATTCCCAATTCCTGCTTTCGAGCCAGGACCAGTACATGGGATGGGGGCGTGACTATAATGGGAACAACATCAATTTCCAGTGTCTTCCTGTTTCTTCTTCTTTCCTGAA
>ENA-OQCE01000205-OQCE01000205.1-human-gut-metagenome-genome-assembly--contig:-NODE-205-length-28671-cov-4.220817_pt1 | contig 28671 bp, 31 predicted proteins | sample MGYA00242495_ERZ504572 | MGnify/ENA primary metagenome ERZ504572 (study PRJEB26092, sample SAMD00036228) | human gut metagenome | host: Homo sapiens | study: EMG produced TPA metagenomics assembly of... | reverse complement strand
GGCTGCGGTTCTGGCATTTAGGCAGAAGTCACGCCGTAGCGTCTGCGGTCAGGTTATAGGCCAACATCTTATTCAAAAAACTGTCGTCCTCGACAATTAAAATCTGCTTCATATCCTCACTTCCTTTTCTTTTTGCAAATAGTATAACAGGCAAATGTCCGAGAATTGTTACAAGGACAAATATATTTATCATTTTACAGCTTTTTTCTGTGTACTGCAATTTTATAAAAGAAAGGACAGCAGTATCAAATTGCTGTCCTTGCGGTTTATTATAGCTGGTAGTGTATAAGCGTGGGTTCATCATATTTGGTGTGGTATCTTTAACTATGGGAAACTCCAGACTCCCACTTTGATATAGCTTGTCTGGACACGCCTAATTGCTCGGCAAGCTGCTCCTGTGAAAGAGCTCTTTTCTTTCGGAGTTCGTATAGTTTTTCTGAAAGTGCCATGTTCTCCTCCTTTCACCCAGAGCATACCCCATTAGCCGGTAGAATACTATACATCTTGGTATGCAATTACGCAACCCACGGTAGCAACTGCATATTGTCATGGTTTTACATCAAATCGAGCGATAACTGCGCCAATAAATTCCGATTGTTCTAATTATTTTTAGTTCCACCTTCTTGCCCCTCGGACAAGAAGTATCCCTCGCTTTCAGCTCGGTCAATTCCGATTGAGATTTCACCCGTTTTGTAAGCTGATTTTCTTTCCAGTCAATTGTGGAATCCACCTGGCATATAAATCACAGAGTGGCTGTAACTATTTTCCAACCCATATTTTCGTGACATGCTCCCACCACTTAAATCCCAGATTTTGAAGTGGGGGCTTCTTGCTCAATGACTCTACTGAGCCAAGTATCTACAAGCTATCCTCGCGTGCCCCGCGATTCTTTTTGCCCGGACACGGGCGTATTTTCTTACTTATTGTCCGGATATGGACAGTTTATACTGCCAGCATCCTTCTTGCCTCTTCACGGATATTGATCGCTGCATTTCGATCTCTGTCCATCTCATTTCCACACGTGCAGCGGTATACTCTTTCGGATAATCCCAGCTCTTTTTTTATCTTTCCGCATTTACTGCATTTTTTGCTTGAAGGGAAAAAGCGGTCTATCTTTACTAATTTCTTTCCCTTCCAGGCAAGCTTATAATCCAGCATATTCCGGAACATCCCGTATCCATTATCCTGTACACTTTTTCCAAAATGCAGGCACTGGCCCATTGCTTTCATATCAATATCTTCTACCGCGACTATATCGTACTGGTCTGTGATCCTGCGGCTCAGTTTATGCAGATAATCCTTTCTCTGGTTTCGTATTTTTTCATGGCAACTGGCAACTTTCTTTTTCTGCCGCACATAATTGCGGCTTTCTTTTACACATCTCGACAGTTTACGCTGCTCCCTTGCCAGCCTTTTTTCATTTCTTCTGAAGAATCCTGCTTTTTCAAGTTCAATCTCTTCTGAAAACACAGCCATCCCCTGCATCGCATAATCAATCCCCAGTATTTTGGCATTGCTGTAATCTCCATCTGCTGCTTGGTTTTCGCAGCTGTATCCTTCATACAGCAGACTTGCAAAATACTTTCCGGACGGCTCCATACTGACTGTCACTGATTTCAGACAGCAGTTTTCTGCAGACTCCCTGTGTTTTTTCATGGAGATCCATTTTAATTTGGGAAGCCGGATCCGCTTATCTTCTACCAGAATATTTCCGTTGACTACATTTGTTGTGTAGCTGTTTTTGGAGTGATGTTTTGACTTGAAACGTGGAAATCCAACCTTGGGATCACGGAAAAAATTCTTATATGCTTTCTCCAAATGAAGCTGAACATTTGCCAGTGCCAGCGAATCTACTTCTTTCAGAAATGAATACTCCTTTTTATACATGGCTGGTGTATTTTTTAACAGTTTTTTCGTCTTTTTATACTCCCGGATCTTGTCATTAAGCATCTGGTTATACAGAAAACGGCAGCAGCCAAATGTTTTTCCCAGAAGTATCTTCTGTTCTTCTGTTGGATAGATCCGGAAACGATATGCTATGTTCAATGCTTTTTCTCTCCCTGGGTTTCGATGTATTGACGGATTACTTCAACTGGTGCGCCTCCTGCCGTCAAAAGGCAGAAACTCTGACTCCAGAATGCTTCTTTCCAAAGTTTTTCCCGGATTTCCGGATACTCTTTACTGTTTATAATAGCATGAATCCTACTGTAATTCCAGAAAATAATGCAACCTGTTACTATCGCAAGTGACAGTGGCAAACGAATTAAAATGGTATAATATAGATATAGATAGAATACGTATGTAAACGAATTTCCCGGGATAATGAAATGCATATGGGTCCCGAACAAGAAAGGAGGGTTTCTATGAACAGAAAGTGCAAAAAGACAGGGATTTTTATAGGTCTTACTATGGCAATTACAGGTATGACTGCCTGCGGTGAAACTGAACCGGAAGAAACACCGGTGGTGAAAGAAGAAACTGCGAAACCAACAGAAACACCGGCACCAACTTCAACGCCGACTCCCACACCGACCCCGATTCCTGAATATATAGATTATGATTATGAGGAAGCCGGAGTTACCATTCAGATTCCAGGTATGTTGTGGGATATCAAACCGGAGAAAACAGATTCAGGTCTTATATTTACAGATCCTGATGAAAAATGGCTTATTCGTTTCTATCCGCTTACCTATGACAGGAAAATTCGTGTATATGATAATCTGACAAATGTTTTTGGAGAAGATGGCTCGAAAGTAAAAGATAAAAATTTAGCTCCGTTTCCATTGAAGAAGGGGACTATGGAAATTCAGGCTATAAGTACAAACGTTATACATGGGCTTTGGATGTAGAAAAAGCAAGCGCATATGAATCATTTATTACGGCGTACCCCCATATTGTTGAAATTATCAACTATGACCAGACTGCGATTGAGGGGTATAATGCAATTCTGGTGGAAGTTACAACACCGGAAGGACTGGATGAGGCCGGCTCTTTAGATCGGGAACAGTTTTATGCGTATACTTCGCTGAAAGAATCATTATCCAGAGATATTCAGGATCAAACTGCAACTCGCGAAAAATATCCGGATGTTTCGGATATTGACACCAAAGAGACACGCCGCTTTGTAGAGAATCTGACATTTGCAGAAGGCGGCTCTACCATTGCAGCTTCTATTGACGGAGTTGAACTGGAAATTCCTGCATTTTGGGAAATAATTCCTACGTCTGCTGAGCAACATCTTCTGGTATCTTTTAACAGAGGTACGGAGGAGAAGGGATCTCTTGCAATCCATCCGGCTACTATGAATGGATATGATCCCGTTTATAATGCATTACTTGGCTGTGGACGTGGTGCTGGTGTGAACCGGGATGACCAGGAAGAGATTCAGGCGCGGTTTAAAGCTGCAGAAGCAGATGGTCTGGTAAAAGAATTCAAGGCAGGAAAAACTGTTTTCTACGGTGCATATTCACCAGTATCACATAAACTTTCTTTCAATACTCTGTTTACCAAAGAGCATTGTCTGTGTATAGAGCTTTACTTTTTAAAAGAACTGTCAAAAGAAGAACTGTGGGATTATGCCCAGGGCGAGAATTTTCAGACCGTACTGAATTCTATGAAAATTGATGTAAATATTCCAACGGCAGAAGAAATACAAATAGATAGGTCGTTTGATATTAGTAACGATGGTGTTCTGAAGAAATACAAAGGAACTGATCCGGAAGTGATCATATCAGATGTGATCAAGGGAATAGAAGTTAAAGAAATCGGCGAATATGCATTTTACAATTGTGCTGATGTTAAGAAAGTAGTTATTTCATCAGCAGTAGAACGGATCGATAAAGGCGCATTCGCAAATTGTGCAGCACTTGAAGAAGTTACCCTGCCATCCACATTAAAATATCTGGGGGATTATGCATTTGAAGATTGTTCTTCTCTTACGAAAATAGAGTTACCTGACGGTCTGGAGGAAGTTGGTGTTGAAGCATTCAGCAAGACATCAATTGAAAAACTGACAGTTCCGGGAAGCATGAAAGTTATTGGTACGAACGTTTTTGGTGATATGATGAATTTACATGAAATCCATATAGAAGAAGGCGTAGAAGAAATTGGGGAAAGTGCATTTCAAGGTGCCGGTTCAAGAGATACTTATGATGCGCCGGAGCATTGGGTTTTCATGGACAAAGAAATGGCTGCCAGATATGCAGATCACATCATCGATCCAGCCGTTCATACTGAAATACCATGGTGGATCAATATTTATCTGCCGTCTACAATAAAGAAAATTGGAGACGCCATTTTGGCAGGCAGCAGAGTGGAGGGCATTTATATGGAATCCTTTGATTCTGTGGAATCTCTTCCTGAGTTTTACGTTGGTGAAGAAATATATGAAACTACCTTCGGAGGAATTGAATATCTTTCGCAAATTTATTTTACAAAGGATACCATTGATAAATGTGGAAAGGAATTAGACGAATTCTTTATGTCCCTTCCATTTGGAGAGGACTGGGCATGGTATTATGAAGGCAACGATATCTACTGGATAGATGAGTCTGCAAGAGATTTTATGACACCTGAAGATCTGAAAACGGTTTTCGGTGAATAACGGATATGCTCCCATGAGATTTTGTTTTTTATAAAAAGGGAAGGTGATGAAATTTATGAAGATATTGAAGAAAGCAGGAGGGATTCTCCTTGTAATAATCGGAATATTCTTTTTTGTATCTGCTTTAAAGATGATCTTTGTGGATAACCCCAAAACAAAAGCAGCTCTGAAAGACGCAGTTTACGTTGATGCAGCAGATACGATCGACCCGGAAAACGATGGAAAAACCGTCATTGTATGCGGCACATTTGAGCTGACTGAACCGGCACATGATGATGAGCTTGGACTGGACTTTGACAGCATCCGCATTTCAAGTTCAAAACAGACAATGAAATTAACAAAATCTTCTTCCAAAAAGAAGGAGGCAATGACTGACGACGAAAAGAAATATGGCGTTCTGGAATGGAATTCATCTTTCAGCAGCATGCCGGTATCAGGCCAGGGGAAAATTGGAAATTATGCACTTTCGCAGGATTTTATTGATGATATTATGCTGACCAAAACCTGGGAAGATTACGACAAGGCAGCATTATCATCTGCCGGTTATACATATGTACCGGATAACACCTATACACAGAAGCATTTTATAGAACCATCGAACCAGACGACACGTTCACATAAAGAATATGATGTTCGTTATTATTATTCTGCTGCTGATTTCGAAACAGGGCAAACCGTAACTGCTATCGGCATACAGGACGGACAGACTCTCAAATCCGCACCCGGAATCACAGAGAATCTGATGAAAAATAAACTTGACCGCGATGAAGCGATCAAACAGGGCGGCATCCCAGGTATAGGAGCCCAGATCTTTTCAGTTGTTTCCTCATTGCTGTTAATATTGGGAGGGTTCCTTCTTATTATATTATAAGAAATAAATCTATAGCAATCCTCTTAAATGCATTATTTACGAGGATTGCTATAAAAATAAGATATTGCTGTATCATCAAATCAGATGGTTAGGCGATATCCTCTGTGACATACTCCGTATCTAGTACATCGTTTTCGAAATAACTATACCACTCACTTGTCTGCAAATCCGAGTGCACAGTCTAAAAGCCTCAGCGTAGCCCGCTACGCCTGCGTTTTTAGACCTGCACACTCGAATCCGCATCCTACGCGATTGGTATAGTTATTTACGAAACGATGTACTAGCTTTTTACTTCTCAATTCTAAGCATGCGATACCCAATGCCAATATGTGTCTGGATGTATTGTACTCCATTTTTCTCAGGCTCCAGTTTTTTCCGCAATGTTGCCATAAAAACTCTGAGAGAAGCAACATCATTATCCGAACATCGTCCCCAAATCTGCTGGGTAATATAGGTATGTGTCAATACCTTCCCCACATTGCGGGACAAAAGACAGAGCAGCTTATATTCTATAGGTGTCAGATGCAATTCCTCTCCCTTCAGATATGTACAACCTGCCGTATAGTCTATCTTTAATCCACCATTCTCAAAAACAGAGCTTTCTATCTGCTCTCCGCTCTGCATAACCGCAAGTCTCCTCTGGGTGACACGGATACGCGCAAGTAATTCCTCAACAGAGAACGGTTTCGTAATATAATCATCCGCTCCTGCATCCAGCGCCTCTATTTTATCTGTGTCCTCACTTCTGGCGCTGATCACAATAATCGGCATATTCGACCAGGTACGGATTTTTTTTATCACTTCTACCCCTTCCATATCAGGAAGCCCCAGATCCAGAAGAACAATATCCGGATTGTGGGACGAAGCTTCCAGAATGGCTGAAGATCCGTTTTCTGCAGTCAGATATTTATAGTCATGTGTTTTTAATGTAGTAACGATCAGATTGCGTATGGGTCTGTCATCTTCAACCACCAGAATTAATGTTTTATTCATTTAATGTCACCTCGCTTAAGGGTAAAGTAAAAGTAAAATTGCATCCATGAGGATTATTATCTGTCAGAACCAGGGTTCCTTCATGTGCTTCTATAATAGAGCGGCAAAGTGCCAGTCCAAGTCCCAGACTTCGTTGACTATCCGCAACTGTTGTTTTCCCTGTATAAAACATCTCAAAAATATGTGACTTCATTTCTTCCGGAATTCCCGGGCCATTATCTTCCACACTTATCTGCGCTTTCCCATCTGTTTTCGTTCCCCGAATGCAGATCACAGAACCCGGCGGTGTATATTTTATTGCATTGTCAACTAAATTTACCAGAACCTGCATAATAAGACGTACATCCATACGTGCAAGAACAAGTTCTTCACAGTCTGTCACAATTTTATAATCATCATGTTTCCGGCTGATATGCTCAGGGATTCTGCAATCACCTCATCCAGAAGCTGGTCTGTAAATTTAAATTTCAGTCTTCCGTCATTCAGTCTGGTAATGGAAAGCAAATTCTCCACAACTCCGATCAGCCATTCAGAATCATCATAGATATCGCTATAAATCTGATGTTTGGTAGCTTCGTCCAGACGGTCACTATTGCCAAGCAGCATATCTGCATTACCGGAAATGGAGCAAAGCGGCGTACGAAGATCATGCGAAATCGCCCGAAGAAGATCTGCCCGCAGCTGTTCATTTTTGGCCATAACTGCATTTTTTTCTTTTTCCAATGCATTTTTCGCATTTTCCATTGCAAGCGCACATTCATTTATTACAGACAACAGGATGCTGTATTCAAAAGTGTCCAGTGTTTCTTTTTGCAATGGTATCCCGATCACGCCGTAAACATTATCCCCGCTCCGGATTGCCAGATATAAACATTTAGCCTGAGGAAAATGGTGTGTGGACGCACCGGCATGCTGTCTGTTTTCACAGACCCATTTGGCTATCTGCTGCTCTTCTGGTATCAAAAAATCTTCTGTGTCCTCTTTTTCCCCGGAGAAAAGCTTTCCCTCTGATAAAGTTCCATTTTCTACTACATATGCTGTAATATTGCGGTTTAATAAACGGAGAAGCTGTGTACAGGTGACATCAAGAATCTCTGTTTCTCCTTTTGCCTTTTGCAGCAGACGGTCTGTATCGAACAGAATCTGTGCACGAAAGGCAAGCTGTGTAGACAGCTTTGCATGTGTTTTCAGCTTTGCTGCAAGTGCTCCCGTAAGTACGGATGAAATAAGCATTATGAAAAATGTCACCGGATAACCCACCGCATAGGTTTTGAAAGACATCCTTGGTTCTGTCAGAAAAAAACAAAATAAAAATACACTTAAGAAAGAGCCTGCCACACTGCAAAGATAGCCATCTGTCACAATCGAAGTAAGCAAAACCCCCAGAATATATATGGTTACAATATTCGTATCCGTAAAATTCAGTTTCTGAAACAACAGACCAATTAAAGTGCATACCACAAATATAAATACCGTCAGAAAATAATCCTTTGCAGACGGTTTTTCCATAGACCATGTGAATGATCGTTTCTGATGATTCACATTTTTTAAATTCATCCTGTCCCCCACCTTTTTTACTGTTTTGAAAATTATATCATGGGGCTGTGTTGTGGTCAAAAATCTTTTTTAACTAGTACAGCGAAAATTAAGTTTCTGCTATATTGACGCAGGATGATTTCTTCAGCTGCAAGGCGGAGGAATGAGGCGTAGCGGTGGCTACGGCGATTGACGACAACGCCGCAGATGAAAAATCAGACAAGTCAATATAGCAGTTACTTAATATTCGCTGTACTATATGCGGAAGCACTTCTGAAGAGCTCTGTATTCTCCCAGCACCAGTAATTTACTATTCTCTTCCAAATACGTATCCGGAGAAATTGCAATATTAAATTCTCCTTCATTTTTTACTGCCAGAATATTAATATTGTAACGCTTTCTGATATCCAGTCCGCCTACAGTTTTTCCAGTCCATTCCTCTGGCACTTCTACCTCAAAAATCGCATGGGAAGCATCCACCTCCATATAATCAAGGATATGATCATCTGTGTAACGGATAGATGCCCATTTTGCAACCTGCTTTTCCGGATAAACCACCTTATCTGCACCATTGCGTAAGAGAAATTTTTCCTGAACATCACGTTCAGCTCTGGATATTACCAGTTTTGCTCCCAGTTCTTTCAGAAGGGAAGTGGTCTCAAGAGAATTCTGAAAACTTCCTCCGATGGTCACGAAACAGATATCGTAGTTTCCAATCCCAAGAGATTGTAAAAATTCCGCATCAGTACTGTCCCCAATCTGGGCGTTAGTCACAAACGGAAGCACTTTATCCACCCTTTCTTCCTTCCAGTCGACTGCCATAATTTCATGCCCAAGCTGATTCAGCTGCATGGCAATATGTCTTCCAAATCTTCCAAGTCCAATAATCAATACATTCTTCATAATATTACTTGTCTCCTTCTCATCCAACTGTAATTTTCTCCAGAGGAAGCTTTGCATTTCCCTTATTTCTTCCTGAGAATACTGCATAAATCAGGGTCAGGCCGCCTACGCGTCCCAGATACATCAGTATGATCAGCACAACTTGTGAAAAAACATGAAGTCCCGGTGTGACTCCCAAGGTCAGACCTACCGTACCCACAGCTGAAGCTGCTTCATACAGACAATCCAAAAGTGGAAGATCTTCGTATACGCTGATTGCAACACCTCCGCAAAAGAACAATGTAAAATAAAGCATGGCTACTGTGGCTGCATTTTTTATCACATGATATTCCAGTCTCCGACCAAAAGCCCCTGCATTTTCCTGACTGCGAAACGTCGCAATTGCATTCAGTATCAGTACCGTAAAAGTAGTTGTTTTCATTCCTCCTGCTGTAGAACCCGGCGAACCACCGATCAGCATTAACAGTATCATAACCGCTTTTGATGCCTCGCTCATCTCTGAAATGTTTATGGTATTAAAGCCGGCAGTTCTTGTAGTTACCGATTGAAACATGGCAGCTAACAGGCGTTCTCCCACAGGCAGGTTTTTCAGATCACAGACAAAGAAAAAAACTGCCGGAAAAATAATCAGGCATACAGTAGTCATAAGAATAATCTTGCTTTGCATGCGGTAACGTTTAAAATTCATTTTATTCCTATAAATATCATCCCAGGTGAGAAAACCGATTCCCCCTGTGATGATCAGCAGCATGATTACCACATTTATAAGGACATTTCCAGAATACCCTGTCAAAGACGGAAAGGCATTATCTGCTGTTCCCAGAATGTCAAATCCTGCATTACAAAAAGCAGAAACAGAATGAAAGGCTGCCATCCAGATTCCCTTTAAGCCATAATCCGATGCAAAAACCGGCAGCAATAACATAGCTCCTGCTGCTTCAATCAAAAGAGTCCCCTTTAAAATGAACCTTGTCAGTCTGACAATTCCTCCAACTTTAGGTGCTGAAATTGCATCCTGCATTGTACTTCTTTGCATGAGAGATATTTTTTTCCCTGAAAGAAGCGAAACCGCTGCCGCTACGGTTACTACTCCAAGTCCACCTATTTGTATAAGCGCAAGAATAACTGTCTGTCCGAACACAGACCAGTAACTTCCGCTGTCCTTTACTACAAGCCCTGTAACGCATACTGCCGAAGTGGCTGTAAAAAGTGCCTCATGAAATGCGTCGGCACTTTCTCCAAAGAAGAAACCGGAAGCATCAGCAAAATGCTTCCCAAAAGGATCACACCTGCAAATCCCAGAATAATCAGCTGAAAAGACGTCAGGTGTTTTCTCTTACACATTTTTTCCGGCATAAATGATCATAACTCCTTACTAATGATTCTATAGCAATATCTTCATAATGCGTTTTATTATATACAATTGCTTTCAAAGATAGTATAAAAGTCTATGATTCCGTATTAAGATTGTATAAAGACAGTCAGCACTTTTACACAAGGCGTATCAATGTATGCCATAATCTTATCGATGTAGAATTGTCTGTTTATCATAGAAATCACCTTCATGGTTCCATGATACCCGCAATCGCATCAAAAATAACAGGTATTGCGATTCGTAACCGCAATGCCTGTTATTTTTGCTTCTTTTCTGATTCGGTGAAATACGCACTAATTCATCTGACATTTCTCTCTGAGGGTGTCATAAATTTTCTTTGTTTCTGATTCATCTGCGCCATTTACCACCAATATTTTTCCGCCTATATCCATAACTACATATGAGTGGCAGGATGCATGGGTGTAGCGGATATAATCTCCATAAATATCATTTCTGAAATTTCCCATACCATACTTCAGGTTTCCCATACCATTTGTTCTGCGATCATTCCCATTTTGAAATAAATTTTCTTTGTATGAGATACTGTCAATCTGCCCATAATCCACTGTATAATCACTCCATCCTGTGCCTCAACAGTAAAATCATTATCATGAAAACTAATATCAATACTCCCCCAGAACAAAGTCCATATAGTAAATATTATGACAAAAACTGATACTATTATATATATCACGATTGTCTTCTTGTTATACCGGATTTTTAATTTTTCTCCGGCTGCCATTTTTTTCTTATAAAAAAGATAAGAATAAAGAATACTGACAATTGCAGCAGCCATAATGCTCACAATATACAAAATCAAAGCAGCAATGCTTTCTCCAAAAAGGCCGCAAAGCATACATAGGACACCTGATGCCACCCATAATTTTCCACTGAATCTATGAGTTGCACTCCAGTTTTCTTCATCCTGCAGTGTCCATACAACCCTGATTCCTATGGTGTTATTCTGTTTCACCTTCGGCAAATAATTTCCTATGATCATAAACAGTAATCCTGTTCCAAAGTAAATTACTGCCATAAACAGATTCTCACTATCCGCATCCATATTGATCAGTCTTGCCATACCATTATAGATTAACGCGGTAACAGGTATCATCCATATGACCATCCCTATAACCTTACTGCTCTGCTGTCTGTTCCTGTTGTCATAAAAGATGATTGTCACCAGTATGCAATCTGTCACTACAAAAAACACGTTTATCCATATGCTCTGCGCCATCGTAAAACCCACCAAAATTCCTGCAAGCATTACCAGTACAGAACAGATCAATGTACCTTTATATTTTTTAATCATTTCCTTCATAATCCGATACCCCCTTTAAGTCTGTGATCCACAACATAACATCCTCCAATACAGAAGTATTTAGTTCGTAATAAATAAATTTTCCTTCCCTTTTGCTCCTGATCAAATCAGCATCCTTTAATATTGCCAGATGTCTGGATATAGACGCCCCCGTCACTGAAAAATGTTCACATATCTCTCCTGCTGAAAGCCGTCCGCCCTTTAACAAATTTAGAATCTCACGTCGTATTGGATCTGCCAGTGCTTTCAATGTATCCTGTAATCCCAAAAGTTCATCACAGCCTTTCATTTAACATTTAACCTAATTGTTAAATATAATATAGTATAAAGAATATCATATGTCAAGTGCACTCTCTTATTACTTATTACTTTTTGCAATTTTCGAAGAAGGGGACTTCATCCTGCCCGGAAGGCTTTTTATGTTATAGAAACATTACGGAGTAATTTCCTATAACATAAAAAATAAGCAGCCACGCACGGTAAGGTGCATGACTGCTGTAGTTTTCAGACAAACTCAAAAGTCAAAAACAGAAATTTTCTATTCTGTATCACGGTGAATATTTTCTTACTCTTAACGGAATCCCATTCTGAGCAGCCAGGATTTTGCTCTGCTCTACTTTTTCCTCGCCGATCACATCTACAACTGTGAAGCGTACATCATCAAGATACTGCTTGCAGTCTCTTGCAAATTTCAGCATGGCATCAAAGGATTTCTCGCCATATGCAGGACGGACTACTTCATTGTAGGAAGCTGCATCCGGCATATTCAGGCTGATGGATATACTGTCTACAGCCTGACAGATTTCTTCTGCAGTAGAACGTTTGTGAATCAGATCAGATAATCCGTTGGTATTCAGCCTGATCCGGAATGGGTATCTTTCCCTGATATATTTGCTTACTGCTATAAGGTTCTCAAGAGCCATGGTCGGTTCTCCGTATCCGCAGAAAACCACTTCATTACAGTCTGAAAAATCAAACTCATCAATGGCTTTGTAAATCTCTTCCAATGCAGGTTCATGTTCAAACCAGAGATTGGATGCCTCACCGATGGCATCCTCTGTATTTCGGATGCAGAAAGTGCATCTGCATGGACATTTATTGGTAATGTTAAAATATACCTGGTTTTTATATCTGTATATGATATCTGTTGTCATTTTATATTCTCCTCAGTGTCAAGCGGATAAAATCATCCGCTTCGCTACTTGATCCGGTTAACTTCAGTTATTTTATTTTTCCTATTATTTCACAATATTAGTCTTAAATCCGATTTTATCAAGTGCAGTACCGATGATCACAAACATAATGGCACTTCCACCTGACTGTACAATACTTCCGCTGACAGAGGTAAAGAAGGATGCTGTAAATCCAAACATAATTCCTTCTGCAATATAGTATCCTGTTGCTGAGATGGCGAATGCAAGGAATAATGCAACTACATTTCTCTTTGTGACCAGCTTTGTTCCTTTAGAAGAAAACGGAAGGCAGATCAACATTTTAATGATTATGGTTGCAGGCGCCCATACAGGTGCTGTCAGAAGGTCTGCCAGTCCACCTCCGATCGCTCCTGCCGCACATGCGTAAGGTAATGGCAGAAATGCTGCTGCCAGATAGATCATAGTGTCACCCAGATGTACATATCCTCCGTTCACCCTACCGGAATGTGGAAGATATAAGCTGTCATTAAAGTAGTCAGTGCTGCCATTACCGCTGTGGCTGTGATCCTTTTCACTGTACCAGCTGTTCTGATGTTTTCTTTTGCTGTTAATTCAGACATAATATGGTCCCTCCTGTTATATATTTTATTTAAATGTCCGGTAATTTCATAATTATGATTTAATCGGATAAGCTCTCCGCTTCGATATAATTCGGCTAAAACAATATTTGCGATTTCCTGTATTATATCTGTGTCAGTATCCCCAAATATTTTTCAAAACAGACTCCGTCATTTCTGTCAGTTCCTTCTTCCACTGCATCGTGAATAGCTCCGCTCAGAAATTCAACCGCCTTCTCCACACATGCTTTCATGGGAATTCCTCTCACCATTCCTGCGCTCAGGACAGATGCCAGAAGATCTCCTGTTCCGGAATAGCTGCCGCCCTCTTTTACAGAAAAACACCAGTCTGCTTTTTCTTTTTCCAGAACCAGATTTCCCATTCGTGCTCTGCCGTCACTGCCGGACACCTCTACTCCTGTGATCACAATTGCTTCCAGTCCAAAACGCTGAGTCAGTTCTCTGCCAGATGTTTCTATTTCCTTAAGCAGCTGTGTTTCTTCCATATCAGAAAGTGCTTTCATCCTTTCTTTCATTCCTTCTTTTCCATACAGAAGAAGAAGTGCCTCTGTCAGGTTCGGTGTGATCACTGTAGCTTCTCTGACCAGAGTCCGCATTTTTTCACAGAGAGTCTCTGAATAGGTTTTGTATGTTTCCCCTCTGTCTCCCATAACCGGGTCAACCAGGATATGTGTTCCCTCTGTGCATAACATATCTACAAATTTCAGGATCAGATCCACCTGTCTGGCGTCTCCCAGAAATCCTGTATAAACACCATCCGGTGTAAATCCCATTTTTTTCCACTCATCCATGATCAGCTCCATCCGGTCTGTATAATCATCCCAGAAATAAGATCCGTATCCTGTCTGATTACTCAATATTGCGGTGGGTAGCGGACAAGCCTGGACTCCCATGGCGGAAATTACAGGAATCGCTGCTGTAAGAGAGCATTTTCCCAAGCCGGACAGATCATGAATTACTGCAATTTTTTTCAATTTTTTATTCCTCTTGCTTTCTTTTATGCTTTGTATTAATATAGCATCACAGTGGATATATGAATATAGCCAGATTTAATGTTTTTTTAAGGGTCAGTTTGTTTGATTCCAGAGCGTGTTTGAAAAATGCTTTTCGCAAGATGTGCGTCACAATTTACGGAAGATTTTGTCCGAATGAGGGCGTCGTAACGGGCTACGGCAACCGAATTCGAACAAAATATACCGCAAAGTGGGGCGTACAGATTGCGGGAATGATTTTTCAAACACACTCTGAAAAGATTGGAGTTTTTTATGGAATTGATTTTAGATAAAATAAAAAAAGGAGCACCTGTACCTGGAGGTGTTCCACTATTACAGGGAGCTGATCATGGAGAAAAAGCTCCCGCCCGGAAGCAGGATGCCCTCTCTTCGAAAATGTTCACAGGAACTGAAGCTGAGCCGCACTACCATTGAAAATGCCTATCTGCAGCTGGCTGCGGAGGGATATATTATTTCCAAAGCCCAGAGCGGATATTATGTGACAGATATTGCTGACAGACAACATACATCTGTCAGAAAAGCCGAGAAACAGACCAAGACACCCTGCAGGTTTGATTTTGCTTCTTCAGGAGTAGATCGGGAGAGTTTCCGTTTTGACTTGTGGAGACGTTATATCAAAAGTGCCCTTCGCCAGGATGAACGATTACTGTCCTACGGAGAGCCTCAGGGAGAGGCAGACCTGAGAGATACACTTGCTGATTATGTGAGAGAACGCAGAAATGTGCTGTGCAGTGGGGAGGATATTGTGATCGGTGCTGGTATCCAGAGCCTTTTGCACATCCTCTGCCCGCTCCTTGAGCAACGTCAGACTGTTTCTTTTCCCAATCCTTCCTTTGTACAGGGAAGCACTGTGTTTCATGACTATGGATTTCAGGTAGATTACAGGAATAAGGACTGTGATATTATTTATGTTTCTCCTGCACATATGACAAAATGGGGTGATATTATGCCTGTTTCCAGACGCCTGGAGCTGGTGAATTACTCTGCTGCACATGGCAGTCTGGTCATTGAGGATGATTTTGAAAATGAATTTGTGTATCTGCAGAAGCCTACCCCTTCTCTTTTTGGTCTGGCAGGCGGTCAGAATGTGGTGTATCTGGGAACCTTTTCCAGACTTCTGCTGCCCTCCATCCGTATCAGTTTTATGGTCCTGCCTCCAGAGCTGTCTGCACTGTACAGAAAAAAAGCAGACCAATATAATCAGACAGCATCAAAGGCAGAGCAGATTGCTCTGTGCCAGTTTATCCGGGATGGTCACCTGGCAGCACAGACCCGTAAGCTGAAACGTCTGTATTCTGTAAAGCTGAAAGCACTCCGCAGTGCTGTGCGGGAAGTATTTGGAAAAGATTCCCAGATCCAGACCGGAGCCGCAGGTACCAGCCTGGCCCTGACTCTGTCCACAACTCTTACCTGGCAGGAGCTTCAAAAAAAGGCACAGACCAATGGTCTGCGCCTGCAGCTTCTGAGAGAGGCTCCCGGTAAGATTACCCTGATCCTCTCCTGCTCCTCCATGCCTGTGGCAGATTTCGTCCCGGCATGCAAGCTGTTAAAAGATATCAGTCAGATACAGAATTAATTAGTATCCTCTGTTATTATCAATCATATAAAGCAATGCATTACAGATACATGCGGCAACATTGCTTCCGCCTTTTCTTCCTCTGGCTACAATATAAGGTACGTCTGCTGCATGATCAGTTCTTTGGACTGGACCACATTTACAAAGCCTACCGGCACACCGATGATCAGCTCAGGATCCAGCTTGCCATCCTCAATCAGTTCATAGAGACGTACCAGCGCAGTGGGGGCATTTCCGATGGCAAAGATCAGCTTCTTTCCCATGGCAGCAGCCTTATCCATGCTGGCTGTAGCTCTTGTGGTTCCGTTGGCTTTGGCTGTGGCAGCTACATCCTCGTCAGAGATAAAGCAGAATACTTCTCCGCCGTAACGGGAAAGGACTCTCTTGTTGATCCCGGACTCTGCCATGTGTGTATCTGTCACAATGCAGGCACCGTCTTTGATAGCAGCAATTGCTTTCTCAACTGCATTCTCAGAGAAACAGAGATTCTCTGCATAATCAAAGTCTGCGCTTGTGTGAATACATCTCTTTACGATCAGCTCTGTTCCGGGAACCAGCTTTTTATCTCCAAGTTCCTCTGTGATGATCTCAAAGCTGCGTTTCTCTATATCCATTGGTTTTACATTTTCCAGTTCTACTTTCATTCCTTATCTCCCAAATTCCATAAATTCCCGTATACAATAGTTACATCTATCACTCATTGGTGTATCTGGATTTTCACCATACAGTTCCGGATCAGATTCCCTGCTCCAGAATTTCGTAGATTTTCTTCATATCCAGATGTTTCCTCAGTTCTGCTGCCAGAATATCATACTGGGTTTCTTTAAATGCTGCAAAATCGATTCCTGTCATCTGAGATACATCAATCCCCTTTTTCTCACCCAAGACACGTACAACAGCCTCTGCCACATCTTCCCTGTCAAAAACTCCATGGACATAGGTTCCGCAGACATTTTTACAGTATGCACCGTCTTCCTTACACTCTCCTGACACCTGATCTTCAATGGATACACTGTGTCCGGCCTCGCCTTTTAACACAGTTTCTCCCATATGGATCTCGTAACCCTCCAGTTCTGCACCAGAAAGTGCCTGAAGCTCTCCCTCGAGTTCCAGGAATCTGCCGGAAACTCTGGTTCTGGTTTTCTTTTCCGCAAAAACAGTATCCATAGGAAGCAGTCCCATTCCCTTGATGGTTCCTCCGGCTTCCACATGATGAGGGTCACTTAAGGTCTCACCCAGCATCTGATAACCGCCACAGATTCCAAAGATGATCTTACCCTTTGCAGCTTCCTTCAAAACTGCAGCTTCCAGACCATTAGCCCGCATCCACAGCAGATCTTCCATTGTATTTTTTGTTCCTGGAAGGATGATCATATCCGGATTTTTCAGTTCACTGACATGCTGTACATATCTCAGGGAAACTCCCGGGATACTTTCCAGTGGATTAAAATCTGTGAAATTGGAGATCCTTGGCACCCGGATCACCGCAATATCAATAAGATCCACTTCCTGTTTTCTGTCAAATCTTTCTGTGAGGCTGTCCTCATCCTCCACCTGAATATCCAGATACGGAGCCACTCCCACTACAGGGATATGGCTTCTCTCCTCCAGCATCTGCACTCCCGGATCAAGGATGGTCTTGTCGCCGCGGAATTTGTTGATGATCAGACCCTTTACCATCTCTCTTTCATCCTCTTCCAGAAGCTCCACTGTACCGATCAGCTGTGCAAAAACACCACCTCTGTCAATATCTCCCACCAGAAGCACCGGTGCCTTTGCCATCTTTGCCATTCCCATATTTACGATATCTTCTGTTTTCAGATTGATCTCTGCAGGGCTTCCGGCCCCCTCGATCACAATGATATCATTTTCTGATGCCAGTTTATCATAGGCTTTCATAATATCCGGCACCAGCTTTTTCTTATATTTAAAATAGTCTCTGGCACTCATGGTTCCCAGGACTTCTCCGTTTACGATCACCTGGGAGCCTACATCATTGGTAGGCTTCAGAAGAATGGGGTTCATCAGCACAGAAGGCTTAATTCCGGCTGCCTCCGCCTGCATCACCTGAGCTCTGCCCATCTCCAGCCCCTCTTCTGTAATAAAAGAGTTCAGTGCCATATTCTGGGATTTAAAGGGTGCCACCCTGTATCCATCCTGTTTAAAAATCCTGCAAAGCCCTGCTGCCAGAAGGCTTTTTCCTGCATTGGACATTGTCCCCTGCACCATAATCGCTTTTGCCATTTTTTGTTTCCCCTTTTCTCCTGATCAAGCGGATATTCGCAATCCGCTTCGCTACTTGCTCATAACCGAATAACTGCTCCGCAGTTTATCAGAAGGAGCTTGCACTCCTCCTGATACAAGCAAGTCCCCACCCACTGCTTATTGCTTTTCGCAATTGAAGCAGGGGACTTACTTGATTCGTTAAATACTTATAAAAGCACTTCTTCCAGTACCTCTATCAGCTTTTTATTCTGTTCATGCAGCTTCACTGCCACACGGTAATATCCTTTTTTCAGCCCCGGATAGTTACTGCAGTCCCGGATCAGGATTCCCTTTGCAACACATCTTTCAAAGAGATCCTCAAATCCGTAAAAAAATATATAATTTGCCTCAGAAGGATATACCGTCAGCCCAAGCTGTCTCATCTTTTCCTTCATCCATGCAGATTCCCTGAAAATGATCTGCCGTCCTGCTTCCACATATTCTGATTCCTTCAGTGCTGCCATTCCTGCCTGCTGTGCCATGGTAGACACATTCCAGGCTGGGTGACTGCCTCCATCCGGTCAAGTACTTCCCCGTCCGAACAGAATCCATAGCCCAGCCGCACACCGGGGATCGCATATCTTTTGGTAAATGCCTTAAGAATAAAAAGTCCGGGATATTTTGCCAGTTTTTCCTTCAGCGTATGTTTCTCCGGATCTTTTACAAAATCCAGGAAGCACTCATCTACTACCATAAATATTCCCTGCATGGCACAGGTTTCCAGAATTTCTTCCAGAAGGTCCTGAGATATGGTGATCCCTGTAGGATTATTGGGATTACACAGGAAAATAATATCCGGCTTTTCTCTTTTCAGAACATCCGGATAATCTTTCTGTATACAGAAATCATTTTCCTCTTTCAGATAATATCTGCTGATCTCACAGCCAACACTGACCAGTGCCTGTTCATACTCCGCAAAGGTAGGAGCAGGAAGAAGAGCCTTCTTTGGATTCAATGCCCTGCTGAGGGAAAAAATAAGGTCTGCGGCTCCATTCCCGCAGATCAGATATTCTTTTTTTGTATGTTCATAATCTGCGATTGCCTCTTTCAGAGGTCCGCATCCTACACGGGGATAATCACTCAGGTCCTCTACACTGTCTATGATCGCCTGCTTTACACTCTGCGGTGTTCCCAGCGGATTACAGTTTGCGGAGAAATCCAGACAGTGATCATATTTATAAACATCACCGCCATGTATATGTTTTGTCATCAGTTGTCTCCTGTCTTACTATACATGTTTTATATTAATAACTATTCAGCAATCCACTATTGAACCAACAAGCTGTTATCCTGCAAGATTATTACAAAAATCAACTTATCAGCACACTGTTACCGGAATTATAAAAAGAAACAGATGCGCACCGCACTTCCGATCAGAAGAAATATCACAGCCCCCAGGATCGCTGTTGCATAAAGCAGGCGGTTGGATCGTCTGATATCCTCCACCTCTACAGGGCGAATTGCATCTCCGATGGTTGGTTTCTCATAAAGCTTTCCGAAATAGTAAGCATTGCCTGCAAGCTGTACGTCCAGCGCACCTGCCATTGCAGCCTCTGTCTGTGCAGAGTTGGGCTGGCATGGTTTCTTCTGTCTCTGCGGTAAATCTTTGCTGCATTTTTCACATCCATTTTTACAAATGCAGAGGCTGCCACCATCAGCCAGCCGGAAAGTCTGGCGGGAATATAATTAGCCACATCATCCAGCTTTGCAGCGCAGCGGCCGAAATACAGATATTTATCATTCTTATAACCCAGCATGGAATCCATGGTATTGATTCCTTTGTAAAGAAACATCAGCCACACTCCGCCGATTGCCATATAAAGCATCGGTGCTATGACACCGTCAGAAGCATTCTCTGCCACAGTCTCTACTGCCGCCTTTGTAACACCTTCCTCTGTCAATGACTGGGTATCACGGCCTACGATCATAGATACTGCATAACGGGCCTCATCCAGAGTTCCGTTTTTCAGTCTGTCATAGACTTTCATGCTCTCTGTTTTCAGAGACTTCGTTGCCAGAAGCTGATAACACCAGAAGGTCTCCAGTGCGAATCCCGCCCATACTGAAATCCCGTAGAGAATATGCAGGATCAGAAAAGGGATTCCCCCGCTTAACAGACAGACAAGGATCACTTCCACTATACCTGCAGCCAGTTCGCCCTTATCTGTTTTCGGAAAAATCTTCCGAAGTATTTTTTCCAGAAATGCGATCAGATTTCCAATCAGACATACCGGATGATACAGCCATCTGGGATCTCCTATCATAAGATCAAGTATGAAGCCTGCTGCAAGGGCAGGCATACTGTAATATAACATATTTTTAAAACTCCTTGTTATGATATTCCAGACATTTCATGAGAAAAGCCCTGGGAATCTGGGGATTTCCATAATAATAGATATGAGGATATCCTGCCAGCAGGTTACTGCTGCTGTGCATACAGTCCCATCCTCTTTTGCTCATAGGCTTCGCTGCATGGAAATCACTTCCACAGTTCTCAGAATCAAAATAGTGGAATTCATGGGCCGGAATCTCACCGATTTCCTCTGCACTTCTGCCAAAAACAGGTTTCCCGGCGGTTAATGTGATATATCCAAATCTGGTCAGTCTGGGAGTACGGAAACATTTTCCGGGAATCACTCCGCAGGTTTTCCGGAACACTCCGTTCATGTCCTCCATCTGTTCATGAAGATACATAAAGCCTCCGCATTCTGCCATACATGGCATGCCCTGTTTAACTGCCTGTGCAATCTCTTCTTTCATGGATGCATTGCGTTCCAGTGCCTCTCCATTTAATTCCGGATAACCGCCATAAAGAAGAATCCCATCCAGATCTGCAGGAAGATGTTCATCATGAACTGGCGAGAAATCAACCAGCTCTGCCCCCATTTCCTGAAGGAGACGAAAATTGTCTTCATAAAAGAAACAAAAGGCTTCATCCTTTGCCACTCCGATACGCAGCTTCTGTGGCAGACAATATCCATATGTCCTGTCTTTCTGTATCAGAGATTCCGGCACCTGCAGCTCCTCTGCATTTTGGGCAAGTGCAAGGATCCTGTCGATCTCCAGTGTATCTTCCAATATTCCGGCAAGCTTCTGCAAACGTTCCTTCAGATCAGAAATCTCCTCAGGAAGCACAAGACCCAGATGACGGCTCTCGATCACACAGTCCTCTACCTTTGGCACATATCCAAGAACCTCCACCTCAAGCTGTTCTTCCACCAGCTTCTTCATTCTGGGATAAAGCATGGGAGACATCTGGTTAAAGATCACGCCTTTGATATGGCTTTTCTCTTTGTACTCCATAAAACCTTTGATATAAGCTGCCAGGGAAATACTCATTCCTCTGCTGTTTACCACAAGGATGACCGGAGTATCTGTGGTATCTGCCAGGTCATAGGCGCTTGCTTTCGTGGATATTCCACCCACGCCGTCATAATAGCCCATAACACCTTCCATCACTGCAATATCGCAGTCTGCTGCATTTTTTCCAAGCAGGTATCGGGTAGTCTCGGCATCTGTAAAAAAGGTGTCCAGATTTCTGGATTTCGTCCCGATGACTCTGGAATGAAACATGGGATCTATATAATCCGGTCCGCATTTAAAAGATGCCACTTTCATTTTTCGATTGACCAGTGCCTGCAGAAGTCCGCAGGTAATCAGAGTTTTGCCACTGCCGCTGGCTCCTGCTGCAAGAAGTATTCTTGGAATATCCATCCCTGTTCTCCTCTGTTTCTGTCCTATATTTTTTCAACAATTTCAGGGCATTCCAATCTATTAACTGTTAATCTGCATTCCCTTAACTGTTAATTTGTAATCCCTGATATCTGCATCATTTGTTATTTCCCGGGATTCTGAAGTGTAATAATATAAATAGGATTCTCGCCCATCATCATATGATAACGTCCGATTGCCTTTGAACGTGCCGCACTTAGCTGCACGATTTCATTTTCTTCAAATCCAAACTCTTTCGCTGTTTCCAATGCTTCAGACACAGTTTCAAGAGTGATACAGTTGATTACGATCCGGACCTGAGGGTTCTTTTCAAGCAACAGCTTCACGATCTCTTTCAGATTTCCTGACGAGCCTCCGATAAAAGCATGGGTTGGTGCCGGAAGATCTTTCAGAGCCTCCGGTGCAAGTCCTTCCACGATCTCCAGATTATCCGCTGCAAATTTCAACTTATTCCGGTGGATCAGTTCAACTGCATCTTCCTTTTTCTCGATTGCCCAGACCTGTCCCTGATGAGCACGAAGTGCCATCTCTACTGACAGTGAGCCTGTTCCTGCACCCACATCATAGCAGACGGAATCAGCAGTCAGTCGCAGTTTGGAAAGGGATACCGTACGCACCTCTTCCTTTGTCATAGGCGCTTTGCCTCTGATAAATTCTTCATCTCTGATCCCATGCGTCTCCAGACGTGTTCCTGCATTTTCATTTACTGCACAGATGACGGACAAAGGATCACCCTTATATTCTGTCAGTTCACTGGCTGGTTTTACAAAAATCTTCTCATTTTCATAAGACAGATTCTCTCCCACATAAAGGAGCACATCACCCATCCCGTATTTTACCAGTTTCTCTGCCAGAACTGCTACACCGTCTGAGGTTCCAAGTATGGAAAATACTTTCTCCGCATAACAGATATGTGAGATAAGATTACATCCTCTTCCATGTGCACTGACGATTTTGGCATCATCCAGGACAATCCTATTTGGGACATAAAATATACAACTGAGGAAATCCCACACTGAATCTCTATCTCTGTATTATTTTGTGCTGAACTATCCCGTTCTTCCTCACTCTTCTCTGATCCGTTCTTTCTCTGTACTCTCAGATCCGCCCTGTCCTGACACAGTACTTCCAGAAGTTTTCTGGCTCCACTGTAGAAGCCCACATCTCCGGAAAGGACGATCACAATATTGTTATACTCCGGGTGTGCATCAATGTAATCCCTGATCTCCTGGCTTCTGTATTCCACAAACACATCCTGTCCCGGACGTTTCACAGAATCCACCATCCTCCTGGCACCGATCAGAAGATCCGCCTGATCCAGGCTGTTCTTACCTTGGACAGTGAGAAGTTTTTGACTTCCCATTCCAATTCCCAGCAATGTAATATGCGGTCTGTGAGCTAAGCTGAAATGCTCTGTAAGAAATCTCTTACATTCTCTCTCAGACATTCCTTCCTCCTTCAGAGGACGCCCGATGATCACAGGAACTGCATCACATTCCAGGGCAGCATCGATCTTATCCTGAAATCCACCTGCTTTTCCTGTATCCTTTGTGACCAGATATCTGCAGTCATACTGTCTGAGCATTGCAGCATTCAGCTCTCTGGAAAAAGGCCCCTGCATTCCTATCAGATGTTTCCCCTCAAATCCCAGCTCTGCACAGGCTTTCATCACATTGGGCAGAGAAAGGACTCTTGCATAAAGACGGTTCTGATAATCCTTCATGCCTGTGAAACCGGCCAGTTCCTTGCTTCCTGTTGTCAGCAATACATTTCCCTGTGTCTGATCCAGATAATCTGCAGCAGCCTGAACACTGTCCACATATACTGCCCTGTCCTCATGTTCTCCTGCTTCTCTCAGCACCCTGTAATATGCTGTCTGCGTATTCTCACAGGCTGTCCTGATATTTACAGTCACCTCAGCAGCATAAGGATGAGTGGCATCCAGCACCATTTCCGGTTTCTCCTGTAAAAAGGTCTCCTCCATGGCTGCTGCATCCAGTCTTCCGGTCTGAACAGTGAGAAATTCATTTTCTGTAAGAGATTTGCTGCCATATTCTGTGGCAACAAATCCCTTTGTCTCTATCTTATGATCTGCCAGAAACCGGCAGATTTCGTATCCTTCTGTTGTTCCCGCAAAAACAAGAACTTTATACATTCCTATATCCCCTCGGTGTTACCATCTTATTGCTGATTTCCTTTGTCTGAGAATTACCGATAAATACTGTGGTAAACATATCCACCTGTGTATCTCTCAGTTCTTTTAATGTCATTACATGAGCTTCCTCGCCGTCTCTTGCGATATTGGAAACTGTTCCGCAGATGGTATCCGGTGATTTGTATTTCATCATCAGATCACAGGCTTTCTGCAGGTAATCATGACGTTTTTTACTTGACGGATTGTAAAGGCATACAACAAAATCTGCCTGAGCTGCTGCCAGAAGTCTTGCCTCTATCTTTTCCCATGGTGTGAGAAGGTCACTTAAGCTGATCAGACAGAAGTCATGGATCAGAGGTGCACCCAGAACAGCAGCTCCGCCTGTTGCAGCTGTCACACCCGGAATGATTTCCAGTTCTGTTTCCGGATAATTGACACCAACCTCATACATCAGACCTGCCATACCGTAAACCCCGGCATCACCGCTGCAGATCATGGAAACAATCTTACCTTTCTTTGCCTCTTCAAAAGCAAGGACACAGCGGTCCACTTCCTTTTTCATAGGTGTAGTCATAAACTCTTTTCCCGGAAAATATTCCTTCACCAGGTCTACATATACGGTATATCCGATGATCGCATCACTTTCATTCATGGCGCGGATCGCTTTTCCTGTCATCTGGTCATAAGCTCCCGGTCCGATTCCGATTACATATATTTTACTCAAAATGTATCCTCCATTCCCTGGCAGCCACTGCTGTGGTCACACCATTTTCTCCTGTTTTTCTCTGCAGCAACCTGCCATTTCCACTGGCAAGGACTGCACTTCTCTCACAGACATTGTCCACACCTGTGATCTTTTTTACAAAAGGTGAGGGAGTAAATTCTCCAGGCACCTGTTTTAATTCTTCTTCTGTATAAGTCACAAAAGGAATCTGCCAGTCCTGTGACAATGACAGGATTCCCTTTTCTTCTTTCTTCAGATCGATGCTTGCGATCTGCTCAAATGCTTCTTTATGAAATCCGGATCTGTCCAGCACCTTCTGCGCTGCCTCTGCGATTCCACGGGCATCCTTGTCTTTCCTGCAGCCCATACCCAGAGTCAGACATTTCGGAACTACCTGTGTGGTAGAAATAAAAGGATTACAGGAAGTATGTACAGTAACTGCAACTCCGCAGTCTATATTCGTACAGTCTGTCCCTGTTCCATTAAAACCAGAGCTTTTCTGTGTTTCCTCTTCTGATCTGTCATCCATACTGCTGACAGGATTCCCATATTCGTCACACCGGATCAGCCCCTCCGGCAGTTCACCGTCCGTCGGAAACTCACTGTAAAATCCAACTTTCTTTCCTGCCAGAAGTGCAGCAGAGACTTCCTTTGCTGCTTTCATGTTAAAGATATTGCAATTGTTTTTCTTTGCAAAAACATCTACTGCAAAACGGTGATGCAGGTCTGTGGCTGTTGTGACCACTGGTATTGCTTCCAGAATTTCTGCTGTTTTTAGCGCCAGTTCATTGGCACCGCCCAGATGTCCTGACAGAAGGGAAATGACAAACTTTCCACACTCATCTACGACCAGCACCGCAGGGTCTGACTTCTTTGACGCTACATAAGGCGCAATGCTGCGGACGGCAATTCCGGTGGCACCGATAAAGATCAGTGCATCTGAATCAGAAAATTTCTCTCCTGCCCATGCAGAGGTACTGATCTGAATAGAATCCGGAAGATATTTACTTTTTTTATCCAGTTCTGCTGTCATACCGGCAGCTCCTAGCCCCCTGTATAATCTCTCCCCGGTCTGCTGACCGGTAAGGCTGAAGCATATAAGTGCAACCTTCACTGTTATATTCCTTCTCTTTCTCCTGTTTACAGTATCTCATAAACGATAGCAATTCCTTAAGGTTACCAGATTCTATGAGTGATGTGTTTTTGATTTCACAGCTTCACGAAATTCTGTGGTAAACTCCGGATCATACAGCTTGGAACGGTCATAGTGTGCTGCTGCAACTGTATCTCCGATGATCATCAGAGCAGTTTTTGTAATATTATTTTCTGCAGCCGTTTTTGCCAGTGTTCCCACTGTGCAGACGAAGGTCTTCTGTTCCGGCCAGGTTGCCTTATATACAATGGCTGCTGGTGTATCTGCTGTATAACCGCCTTCAATAAGACGTCTGCTCAGCTCTTCCAGCATTCCTGTACTTAAGAATACAACCATAGTTGCCTGATGAGCCGCAAATGACTGAATGCTTTCCTTGGACGGAACCGGAGTTCTGCCTTCCATTCGTGTAATGATCACACTCTGGGAAATATCCGGCAGAGTATATTCCAGATTCAGGCACTTGCAGCACCGCAGAATGCACTGACACCCGGACAGTAATCATAAGCAATATTTTTCTCATCCAGAATATCCATCTGCTCACGAATCGCACCGTAAATACATGGATCTCCGGTATGAAGTCGGACAGTTGTCTTTCCCTCTGCTTCCGCCTTCTCGATCACATGGATCACTTCCTCCAGTGTCATTTTTGCACTGTTGTAGATGGTGCAGATGTCCTTTGTGTATTCCAGAAGCTTTGGATTTACCAGTGATCCTGCATAGATCACCACATCTGCTTCCTCCAGATACTGTTTTCCTCTTACTGTGATAAGATCCGGTGCTCCCGGACCTGCTCCTACGAAATGTACCATAATCTATCATTCTCCTTTATAAATTTATTGTAACTATGCTTCGTTATTCTGTGCATTGATCAGTGTTATCAGCTTCTCTGCGTCTGCAGTCTGCCCCAGATACCCGTAGGTGTTATTAAAGATCACTGCCCCCAGAAGAATCTGCTCATAGGATCTGTGATTTAAATAAAACTGGATCCTGTCCAGGATCTCTTTCATGGTCTTCTGAAGTATCTGATATTTTTCCAGAATGTCTATTGCTTCATCTGTAGTAGATGCATTCAGGATTTCCTTTGCACACTCCAACGATGCTCCTGCCCGGATCGCATTGGATGCCAGCACTTCCATCCTGGCATCTGCACTGTGGGAATGGGTATTCATGATCCTGCTGCAACTTTTACAAACTTTCCGATATGAGCAATGAAAAGGATTCCCTTAACTCCCATATCAATTGCCATGTCAATGGTCTCACCTACATAATTGCTGCATTTGATATTTTTTTCATAAGGGAGATCCATATGCTCCCGCAGATAATCTGCCCCGTAATTTCCCGGTGTTACCAGAAGATATTCTTCTCCCTGAGAAAAATGCTGCTTCATCTCTACATTGATACTCTGTACAAGAGCAGCTTCGCTCATAGGTTCTACAATCCCGGAAGTTCCCAGAATGGAGATTCCTCCCACAATTCCCAGACGTGGATTAAAGGTTTTCTTTGCAATTTCCACACCTTCAGGAACGGAGATGATGATCTTCAGTCCGCCCTCATAATCATATTTCTCAGCAATTTCTGTAGCTTCACGCAAAATCATGGCCTTTGGCACAGGATTGATGGCTGCTTCCCCGATTTTCTGGGAAAGTCCGGCTTTTGTTACCCTTCCCACACCAACGCCTCCGTCGAGGATGATTCCCGGTTCTTTTGTTTTCTGCACCGTAGCATAAACCAGTATTCCGTTTGTAGTATCCGGATCATCTCCTGCATCCTTCTGAATTGCACAGGTCACCTGATTTCCTTCAATCCGGATGTCTTTCAGTTCCAGTGTAAGCAGGATTCCCTTAGGAGTCATCAAGGTGACAGCCTTCTGCATGACACCACCCAGCAGGATCTCTGCAGCACCCTTACATGCAGCTGCTGCGCAGGAGCCTGTTGTATAGCCAAACCTCATTTTTTTATTGCCACGTATCACGTAGTAATCTTCCAGTCCGTTTTTCATGACGCCTCCTTTGCTGCATTGTTGTCACATTCTGTCTGCAGATTGCTCTACAGCATTGCTATAATGTCATTTACCTGACATTCAAATAAAAAGGAGGGATTTCTGTGTGCAACAAAATCCCTCCTGAAAGTTCTTTTCCCGAAATATCCTCTGGTTGCCGCAGATCATATTTCCTCTCTACAATGAAAAGCAGACAGTATCTGGCTGTTACAGTAACGGACTTGCGCAGGAATTTCACCTGACTTCCTGTAATGCTTTTCCAGAATTATTTCCGAGAATCATTATATAATTTTGAGCAATAAAAGTCAACGCATTTCATGGCTATACCACCTTGTTATACTACCTTATGATTCAGCCATTTCCTGCTGTGGAAGCGAAGAGAAAATACGATTCCCCGCACTGTCCAGTCAGTAAACATTCCAATCCATACACCATTGGGCCGAAGCCTCTGAAACGGATCAGATATACACAAAGGCAAAAACGGAATGTCCACATAGTGATACAGGATGTGATCATGGAAAATTTTACATCTCCGGCTGCTCTAAGGCCATAGGCAGGGATAAATGCCAGGGTCCATACAATAGGTTTGACAACCGTTATCCAGGATATCATATGGAAACACATTCTTGCACTTTCCGGTTCCATACCACCCAGCTTTGT
>ENA-OQCE01000203-OQCE01000203.1-human-gut-metagenome-genome-assembly--contig:-NODE-203-length-28736-cov-18.919361_pt1 | contig 28736 bp, 26 predicted proteins | sample MGYA00242495_ERZ504572 | MGnify/ENA primary metagenome ERZ504572 (study PRJEB26092, sample SAMD00036228) | human gut metagenome | host: Homo sapiens | study: EMG produced TPA metagenomics assembly of... | reverse complement strand
GGCTCGCCGTGCGCGCTCACCAGCATCGTGGCCGGCACCCTGGCCACGCGCACCACGTCGCCCATCGCCTCCTCGAGGGCGCGCAGGTTGCCGACGGGCAGCAGCGCGTCCTTCTCCTCCATGAACAGCGCCGATGGCGGCAGCCCCGTGGTCTCGTTGGGCTCGGAGTTGCTGGCGTCCTCGATCCGCGCGATGATCTCGTCGATGTCGTCCCAGCCGTCGAAGTCGCCTGGTAGGCCGCGAGCCGCGACAGGAAGCGGTTCGACGACTCGACCTTGCCTTGGTCTGGGGGCTGCGCGGGCGGCACAGCTTCAGCTCGAAGCCGGCGGCCTTGGCGAACTCGTATGCGCGCTGGACCTTGAGGCGCCTGCCGCCCTTGACCGTCACCAGGGCGGACATGTTGTCCGTGACCCACTCGCGGGGCACGCCGCCGAGCCTCGCGATCGTGGCGTACATGCACCTGACCAGGTCGTCGGTCGTCCTGGTCCCCGACCGGATGAATATGTGCCTGCGGGAATGGCCCAGCGTCGCCGCGAACACGTTGAACTCGAACAGCTCGCCGTCGCGGTTCGCCATCTTGACGGACTCCTTCCAGTCGAACTGCAGCTGCAGTCCGGGCGGCGTCTCGAAGCGCGGGTGCGGCTCCGGGCCGCCGGAGGCCCCGACGGCGATGCCGTTCTTGCGCATGAACTGGGTGAAGGCGTTGTAGCCGGCCAGGTCCTCGCCGGGATACCTGTGCAGCAGCCACTCGTGGATGCCCTTCTTGGTGACTCCCGGCAGCTGCGCCTTGGCGGCCACCTCCTCGATGTGCGCGTCGAACGAGCCCGCCCTGTCGCCGCGCCCGTCGTGGGGCCGCCCGCCCTCGGCCCTCCAGTACGACGCCACGGTGTGCCTGTCCTTGCCGTAGCGCTTCGCTATGTCGCTGAAGTTGGGCTTTATGCCCGCTTCCCTGTACATGTCCAACTCTCCGATCAGGTTCTTCTCCGCCACGGCCCGCTCCTCCCGAAAGCATCGTTCGCTCGTCGATCGAAGCGTAAGCCCCGGCGTTGGTGGAAATGGTGAAAATGCGTTGGCGCAAATGGCGGGATTGCGTTGGCATGATTGGTTGTTGAGCGTTGGTCAAAATGGTTGTTTTTACAGTAGCGCTAACAGACGAGACCTACGCGTGCCTGCTCACCGTGCCCGGCATCGGGCCGAGGACGGCGGCGCAGCTCGCGGTATCGGTCGACATCGCGAGGTTCCCGGACCACGACCACCTGGCCTCGTACTGCGGCATAGCCCCGAGGGTGAGGAGCTCCGGCACGTCGGTGAGGTCGGTCAGGGCGTCCAGGCGGGGCGACGCGAGGCTCAAGTCTCTTCTGATCTTCTCGTGCAACAGCCTGGTGAGGTCGTCGGGGCGCTACGGCGAGTACTACCGGGCCTGCAGGGCGCGGGGCATGGGGGACGGGCGGGCGCTCAAGGCCGTCGCGAGGAAGCGGCTCAGGGCGATATACGCCGTGATGCGCGACCGGGTGCTACCGGGAGTAGCGTCGAAGGTTGACAAAACTATAGGAACACCCAATGACTACCTTTCAAACCTGGCAGTTGGGGACGTTCCTTATGTGCTGGCACTTGGGGAAACTCCTTGCGCCAGCGGACGCGGTTTGCTTGCTGGTATTGCCAGATTGTTGGGCGTTCTCCAAGCCTGTGGGCAAAAAATGCCAAATATGAGTACTGTTGCTGCTGTAGTGCCATATTGCTCCCACAAAATAATGGACATAAAGTAAATATGTTCATTAACGCTAGTACATATAAGCCTGATACAGAGCTGATTGAGCAATGTGGAGGTGCATACAAGCTACAAGAGCGGTGTTTTGGGTCGTTTTGGATGTTACTAAAAAAGTAACAGTACTCATATTTGCCATTTTTTGTCCACGGGGCCTTGAGGGAGGGCGTCAATCAGGTCCCAGGGGAGGCGGTTCGAGGGCTGCAAAACAAAAACGGGGACGCAGATTGTCCTGCGTCCCCGTTCTAGGGCGTTATTCGTTCCCTGCGGCAGAATTTACGCCGCTTCGTCGAACTGCGAGTTGTACAGGTCGGCGTAGAAGCCGCCCTGGGCGAGCAGTTCGTCGTGTGTGCCCTTCTCGACGATGTCGCCGTCGCGGATCACCAAGATCACGTCGGCGTTACGGATCGTGGACAGGCGGTGCGCGATGACAAAGCTTGTACGGCCTTGCATCAGCGCATCCATGGCGCGCTGAATGAGCTCCTCGGTGCGGGTGTCCACGTTGGAAGTCGCCTCGTCTAGAATCAGCGCCGGGCGGTCGGCCAAAATGGCACGGGCGATGGTCACGAGCTGGCGCTGACCCTGCGACAGGTTAGTGCCCTCCTCGTTGATCATAAAGTCGTAGCCACCGGCGAGCGTATGGATAAAGTGGTCGCAGCGTGCGGCGCGTGCGGCGGCCTCGACCTCGGCGTCGGTCGCATCGGGGCGTCCGTAGCGGATGTTCTCGCGGATGGTGCCGTTAAACAGCCAGGTGTCCTGCAGCACCATGGCAAACTCGCCGCGCAGCGCCGCGCGGTCCCAGTCGCGCACGTCGACGCCTTCGACGCGCAGCGAACCGCCGTCCACGTCGTAAAAGCGCTGCAGCAGCTTAATGAGCGTGGTCTTGCCGGCGCCGGTGGGGCCGACGATGGCAATGGTTTGGCCGGGCTGCGCCTCGCAGCTAAAGTCGTGGATGATGGTCTTGTCGGGCGTGTAGCCAAACTTGACATGGTCGAACTCCACGTGGCCGGGGCGCTTTTCGGGAATCTGCGCGTCGGCCTTTTGCTCCTCCTCGGGCGCGGCCAGGAACTCAAAGACGCGCTCGGTGGCAGCGGCCATCGACTGCATCGTATTGCTCACGTTGCCCAGTTGCTGTACGGGTTGCGTAAAGTTGCGAACGTACTGGATAAAGCTCTGGATGTCGCCGGGCGTGGCATTGCCGGTCAACGCGAGCTGTGCGCCCACCACGACGACGCCCACATAGCCCATGTTGCCCACCAGGCTCATAAGCGGCATCATCAGGCCCGACAGGAACTGCGAACGCCAGCCGCTAATAAAGAGTCGGTCGTTTTGACGGTCGAACTCCTCGATCGAGGCCTCGGCGCGGTCGAACACCTGAATGACGTTCTGGCCGGCAAAGTCCTCCTCGATAATGCCGTTGACGGCGCCCAGAACCTGCTGTTGCTCGCGGAAGTACGGCTGCGAGAAGTGAATCATCACGACCAGGATTATCGCGGCGGCCGGCAGCGTGAGCACGGTGACGCCGGTGAGCGGCAGGCTGATCGACAGCATCATGACGAGGACGCCGATAATCTGCGTCACCGACGTGATGAGCTGCGTCACGCTCTGGTTGAGCGACTGGCCCAGCGTATCGACGTCGTTAGTGATGCGGCTGAGCACGTCGCCCTTGCTGTGTCCGTTAAAGTAGCTCATCGGAACGACGGCGATCTTGGCGGCGATCTCCTTGCGCATGCGATAGCAGATCTTTTGCGTGACGCCGGTCATGAGCCAGCCTTGGATCAGGCTGCAAACAGAGCTCGCCAGATACAGGCAGAGCAAAAAGCCGAGCGTCTTGGCGATCCAGTCAAAGTCAACGTCGCCGGTGCCGTTGACCTTGGCAACCAGACCCTCGAATAGCTTGGTGGTGACCTGGCCGAGTACCTTGGGTCCCACGATATTAAAGACGACCGAGCACACGGCAAAGGCGACGGCGGCAAACACGGCAATCTTGTGCTGGCCGATATAGCCGAGCAGCTGCCTCATGGTGCCCTTAAAGTCCTTGGCCTTTTCGCCGCGACGCATGCCGCCCATGCGGCCCATGGGTCCACGCTGGCGGGTGGGCTTGGGAATCTGAGTCTTGGTTTCGTCTGCCATTAGCGCTCGCCTCCTTCCATAACGGCTTCAATCTCTTCTTGGGTAAGCCCCAGCTCCTCGGCGGAAAGCTGTGACTGTGCGATCTCCAGGTACGCCGGGCAGCTGTGCAGCAGCTCCTCGTGCGTACCGGTGCCCACCACGTGGCCGTCGTCGAGCACGATGATCTGGTCGGCGTGCATGATGGTCGCGATGCGCTGGGCCACGACCACGAGTGCGGCGTCGGTAACGTTTTTGGCCAGCTCCTCGCGCAGGCGAGCGTCGGTCTTGTAGTCGAGTGCGCTAAACGAGTCATCGAACACCACGACCTCGGGCTTTTTGGCCAACGCGCGGGCGATGGCCAGACGCTGGCGCTGACCGCCCGAGACATTGGAGCCGCCCTGGCTGATGGGGGAGTCGTAGCCGCCCTCGCGCTCGGCGATAAAGTCCTCGGCTTGGGCGATGCGTGCCGCCCGGTGCATGTCATCATCGCTCACCATGTCGCCGGCAAATTTAAGGTTGCTCTCGACGGTGCCCGAGAACAGGCGACCCTGCTGCGGGATGTAACCAATGCGGCGGCGCAGCTCGGAAAGGGTCATGTCACGCACGTCGATACCATCGAGCGAAATGCTGCCACCCGTGACGTCGTACAGGCGCGGAATCAGCTGCACGAGCGTGGACTTGCCCGAGCCCGTGGAGCCAATGATGCCGAGCATCTGACCGGCGTGCGTGGTGAAGTTCACGCCGCTGATGACGTCGGCGCGGGCAGCGGGATACTGGAAGCTCACGTCACGGAAGGTGAGCTCACCGCGCGGCGCGCTGGCAGCAGGCAGTTTGGGCGAGGCAGGGTCGTTGATGCTCGTGGGGCAAGTGATGACCTCTTCCACGCGCTCGACCGCGACCTCGGCGCGGGGCAGGATGACCGAAACCATGGTGAGGATCATAAACGCCATGACGATTTGCATGGTGTAGGAGATAAACGCCATCATGTTGCCGACCTGCATCACGCCGTCGGACACGCCCTGCGCGCCAAACCAGACGATGAGCACGGTGATGCAGTTCATGACGAGCATCATGAGCGGCATCATAAAGCTCATGGCGCGGTTGGTGTAGAGCTGCGTGGTCATCAGATCGAGCGAAGCCTTGTCAAAACGCTCGAGCTCATGTTCCTCGCGGTTGAACGAGCGGATGGGCATAAGACCGTCGAGCAGCTCGCGGGCGGTAAGGTTCACCCGGTCCACAAAGCTCTGCATCTTTTTGAACTTGGGCATGGTGAGACCCATAAGCACGCCGACGACGGCCGAGACCGCGATGATGGCCACGGCGATGGTCCACTCCAGCCGGTATGGTTGGCCAGGACGCGCGTGACGGCGACGATGCCATGACGGGGGCCATCAGACACATGCGGATAAACAGGGTTGCGGCCATCTGGATCTGCTGAATGTCGTTGGTGCAGCGGGTGATGAGCGAGGCCTGGCTAAACTTGCCCACCTCGGCCGGCGAGAAGTGCATAACCTTGTTGAAGGTCTCGCGGCGCAGGTCGCGGGCGATGGAGCAGGCGGTGCGCGAAGCCACGGCGCCGGTCAGGATGGTGGCGACGAGCGACACGAGGCACAGCCCAAACATCGTGGTCGCCATGCGGCCCAGGTAGGCGTTCTGCACGTCGGCGGGGTCGATGCCTTGCGCTTTGTACTCTTCTTGTACGTAGGTCACGGCGCGCTGGGTGACGATGGACCCCGACATGGAGCCCATTTTATCTGCCATTTCGTTGGCGCTTTCGACGAGCTTGCTTTGGTCTACCAGACCGCCTTCGATGCCCAGACGCAGGCTCTTCATGGTGATCTTACCGCCGTCGGCATCAATCTGCTTTTGCATGTTCTGCGCCGCTGCGGCCTTCTGCTGCATCTCGGCGAGCTGCTCGGGCGTCATCGCTGCCATTTGCTCGGGGGTGGGCATGGCCTGGGCAGCGTTGTTGTCTTTCTCGCTGGACGAGCCCATCATGTCGCCCATGGAGTCGGCGTCAATGCCTGGTCGAGCGAAAGGACGACAGTCTCGGGCAGGCTCATAATGTCGGCAATCTTGCTCCATCGGCACGCTCTTCCTCGGTACCCTTATACGTTCGAATGCCATTTTTGTCAGCCTTGCTAAACACGGCCTCCACAGCTTTGGCGTCCTTGGTGCTCATAAAGAGTTCAAGGTCGTCGAGCGATTCGGCGCGGATGGTGTCGGGTACGGGCGAGGCGATGCCGCCTTGCTGCACACCCACGTCGACGATGTCGCTCATATAGGTAGGCAGCGCCAGATCGGCGTTGCAGCTGATTACGATAAGCACGATAGCTGCGAACAGTGCCAGGATATGCTTTTTAAAGAGCTTGAGAATCCTCACTCGGCATCTCTCCTTTCTTGATTGCGGTCGATAATTTCGTTGGCACGCCTAAGCAGGCGCACCATCTCTTGGGTATCTGTTTCGCCGAGCTGCTCGAGGAAAGCCGCGGTGCGGGCCTCGAATTCCCGACGTTTGATTTCGAGATCCTGGAATCCCTTGTCGGTCACTATGACGTGTACGCGACGACGGTCAGTCTTTGAGTGCTCGCGCTCGACCCAGCCCTTGGCCTCGAGGGCGCGCAGAATATTGGCGATGCGGGCGCTCGAGACCCAGGCGCGATCAGCGAGTTCGCTCGGCGTGAGCGAACGCCGGCGAGTATGAGGGCGCGCATGACGGCCATCTCGCCACCGAGAGCTTTGTCCGCAAAGCGCGAAATGCGCTGATGCATGCTGCCGAACTCGGTAAGGAGCTGACGTCCAAGTTCACGGAAATCGGTATCTTCCACCGAAAACCCCTAACACTAGAAACTATTTTCGGTGAAAGATGATACCCTTGCACGCGCGCCCTATACGGTAGATTTTTGGGTCATGCCTAGAAAACTACCTTTAGGCGATCTCCGTACACCGTCGGTACCAACAAAGTTAGGGGCAGATCGTTGGGCATGTCCTAAAGCCTACTCAGAGGTACTTTACCCTGATAAAGCTGGCATAACAGCTAGAGTGAACGTCGTACAAAGGCAAGGAAAAAACTAAACAAATCGGTGAACGGTAGTTGTTCACGCTCGCATTTCCTGCGGGTTTGTAAAAAACGCCCTTATGATATAAAAAAAGAAACATATAACAGCCCAGATGGAGAGAGTCGCTATGTTATCCTTCTCAAACGGGTGAAATCTTGGGTTTTGGGTTGCAGTTCCAAGGTGGACAAACGTTTTTCCCTGCACCAACATGTGGTGAAGAACGGAAGAAGCCGGTAGTGCAAGCCGAAAATTCAAGAATTCAATAAGCAGCGGTGTGAGAGAGCGCCGCATTACACGTAACTAGGAGCGTGGTTACACAATGCAGGAGGCATGGGAAGGCTTCAAGGAAGGCATCTGGACGGGAGAAGTTGACGTCCGAGACTTCATCCAGAAGAACTACACCCCCTACGAGGGCGACGAGTCGTTCCTCGTCGGTCCGACCGAGCGTACCAAGGAGCTGTGGGGCGAGGTTCTCGACCTGCTGCTTAAGGAGCGCGAGCAGGGTGGTGTCCTCGATATGGACACCAAGATCGTCACGGGTATCGTGAGCCACCCCGCTGGCTACATCGATAACGCCCACCGCGAGAAGGAGACCATCGTCGGTCTCCAGACTGACAAGCCGCTCAAGCGCGCGCTGCACGTCAACGGTGGTATCCGCATCGCTTGTCAGGCTGCCAGCCAGCACGGCTATAAGGTCGACGAGAACGTTGTCGAGCGCTACACCTTCGAGCGCAAGACCCACAACGCCGGCGTCTTCGATGTTTACACCCCCGAGATGCGTGCTTGCCGCTCGGCTCACATCATCACCGGTCTGCCCGATGGCTATGGCCGCGGCCGCATCATCGGCGACTACCGTCGTGTCGCCCTGTACGGTGTCGACTACCTGATTAAGGACAAGGAGGCCCAGAAGGCTTCCACCCCGACGGTCATGACCGCCGACAACATCCGCGATCGTGAGGAGCTGCAGGAGCAGATCCGCGCCCTCGGCGAGCTCAAGATGATGGCCGAGACCTATGGTTTCGACATTTCCAACCCTGCTACCAACACGCAGGAGGCCATCCAGTGGATGTACTTCGCCTACCTTGCTGCCGTCAAGGAGCAGAACGGCGCCGCTATGTCCATCGGCCGTACCTCTACGTTCATCGACATCTATGCTGAGCGCGACCTTGCCAACGGTACCTTCACCGAGGAGCAGATCCAGGAGTTCGTGGATCACTTCATCATGAAGCTCCGCATGGTCAAGTTCGCCCGTACTCCCGAGTACCAGGCCCTGTTCACCGGCGACCCGCAGTGGGTCACCGAGTCCATCGGCGGCATGGGTGTTGACGGCCGTACGCTCGTTACCAAGATGAGCTACCGCTACCTGCACACGCTCGAGAACATGGTACCAGCCCCGAGCCCAACATGACCGTTCTGTGGTCGACCCGTCTGCCCGAGAACTTCAAGAAGTTCTGCGCCAAGACTTCCGTCGCCAGCTCCTCGATCCAGTACGAGAACGACGACCTCATGCGCGTCTATCACGGCGACGACTACGGCATTGCCTGCTGCGTGTCCTCCATGCGCATCGGCAAGGAGATGCAGTTCTTCGGCGCCCGCGCCAACCTTGCCAAGTGCCTGCTCTACGCACTCAACGGCGGTGTTGACGAGGTCTCCAAGAAGCAGGTCGGCCCCAAGTATCGCGCCGTCGAGGGCGATACGCTCGATTACGACGACGTTGTGGCCAAGTACAACGACATGATGAAGTGGCTCGCTGGCGTGTACGTCAACTCGCTGAACATCATTCACTACATGCACGACAAGTATTGCTACGAGCGCATCCAGATGGCTCTGCACGACAAGCACGTGCACCGCTGGTTCGCTACGGGCATCGCTGGCCTTTCCGTCGTGGCTGACTCCCTGTCCGCCATCAAGTACGCCAAGGTTCACCCCGTCCGTGACGAGAACGGCATCATCGTCGACTTCGAGACCGAGGGCGAGTTCCCCAAGTACGGTAACGACGACGACCGCGTCGACCAGATTGCTCACGACGTTGTGCACCAGTTCATGGAGTACATCCGCATGAACGACACCTACCGCAACTCCGTGCCCACGACCTCGGTTCTGACCATTACCTCCAACGTCGTGTACGGTAAGAAGACCGGCTCCACGCCCGACGGCCGCAAGGCTGGCCAGCCGTTCGCCCCGGGTGCTAACCCCATGCACAAGCGCGATAGCCACGGCGCCATCGCTTCGCTGTCTTCGGTTTCCAAGCTCCCGTTCCGCGATGCTCAGGACGGCATCTCCAACACCTTCTCCATCATCCCGAGTGCGCTCGGCAAGGAGGACCAGGTGTTCTTTGGCGATATCGACCTTGATCAGCTGGGCGAGTAACTATTGTTAGTGCTATACTAACAATAACGATTACTGATTAGTGCGCCGGTTTCGGCCGGCGCCTATCGATCGAAGGAGACACATTATGAAGGTTTCTGAAGTTTCCGAGACTCAGGCCGATAACCTGGTCCACATGCTCGACGCTTACGCCGAGAAGGGTGGCCACCACCTGAACATCAACGTCTTCAACCGTGAGACGCTGCTCGACGCTCAGGCTCACCCCGAGAAGTACCCGCAGCTGACCATCCGCGTTTCCGGCTACGCCGTGAACTTCCACACGCTCACCAAGGAGCAGCAGGACGAGGTCATTTCGCGTACCTTCCACGACAAGTTCTAAAGGGGTTTAACTCCCGCAGGATCGCCGGGGCTGTTTGGGTTACTTTCCAAAACGTCCTCGGACATGCAAAGGGCTCCGCTGCGCGCTTCGCGCGGCGGAGCCCTTTGCGTCCTGCGGAAATGTTTTGGAAAGTAGCCCAAACAGCCCCGGCTGGGGTCCTGTGTAGTCACCCTTTAGGCGGAACTCTCCTAATTATTTGGATGAGTCGTTTACTTACTTGTACTGTTACCGTCTTCCCGCTCTTGTTGGGGTATGCTTTGTTCGTATGTAACGTATGACATGTTGATGGGGGAGGGTGCTATGGCTCGCGAGGGCGCTCGTTCTAAGGATTCGGCTAAGCCTGGCATCAAGGAAGTTGCAGCGGTGGCGGGGGTTTCGCCTACTACGGTATCTCGCGTGCTTAATAATCGCGGCTATATTAGCCAAGAGACCCGCGATAAGGTCCATGCCGCGATGAAGCGCATCAACTATACGCCCAACGATATCGCCCGTGCCATGCTCAACGGTCGCCTGAATCTAATAGGTATGATCGTCCCCTACGTCAGCAGCCCGTTTCATGCCCAAGCGGTCCAAGCCGTTGAGCGTACCCTGGCCGAAAACGGTTTTAAGATGTTGCTGTGCAATAGCGCCAATCGACCTGATCTTGAGCGTTCTTATATCGATATGCTTCGGCGCAATATGGTTGATGGCGTCATCGTCAACTCGCTTAATATCGGTGCCGAGCGTATGCCGAGATGGGCTTGAGTCTGGTTGGTATCGACTGCGACCTTGGCGAGACCTCTGTTCAGATTGCGAGCGACAGCTATGGCATCGGCGAACTTGCCACGCGTCGCCTGATCGATGACGGGTGTTCGCGCATCTTGTGCCTGCGTAACAATAGCCGCATGCGTATGCCTGCCAATAAGCGTACCGATGCCTACCACGATGTTGTGGAGCAGGCCGGTTTGCCCGTGCTTGTCCGTGAGGTCGAGTTCGTTAAGTCCGACGACGAAAAGAGTGCGGTCGTTGCGAAGATCCTCGATGAGAACCCCGATATTGACGGCATCTTTGCGGGAGACGACACGATGGCGGCCATCTGCCTCAACGTGATGAAGCGGCGCGGCTTGAGCGCTCCGGACGATATTAAGGTCGTGGGCGCGGATGGCGCCCGCCGCACTATGACGTTTATGCCTGACTTAACAACCGTTCGTCAAGATATCGATCGCATCGGAGAGCTCGCGGCGCAATCCATCATCGCTCTTGTTAACGGTGAAAAGCCCGAATCGAATACCAAGCTCCCCGTTGAACTCATTGAGGCAAAACCGCGTAGTTCATCCCGTGCCAAAAGAATTCCTCAAACGCCTCTGATGACCGTTCGCCGGCATATGTCAACCGTTTGCCGACGACTGGAACTGCGAAAAGACGTATTGATGTGAAAACGTTTGACATATGAAAACGATTGACATATCTTGCAGATGTACCGAGTTAGTATCTCGTGGGAAAGGAAGTCTCGGATGCATAAGGTGTATTACCAGCCTGAGGGAATTTGGGTAGGCGACATCATGCCGTACGGCGAGGATGGCACGTTCTATCTCTATCATCAGCGCGACACGCGTAACCCCGGACCTTTCGGAGAGCCGTTTGGTTGGGCACTCGCTACGACCAAGGACTTCGTCAATTACAAGGACTTTGGCGAGAGCCTTGAGCGCGGCGGCGACGAGGAGGTCGACCAGTACGTTTATGCCGGCACGGTGTTTAAGGTGGGCGACAAGTACCATGCGCTCTACACTGGTTGCAATCGCGATAAGGTCCGCGCACGTTTGATGAAGCAAGTTCTTCTTCACGCAACGAGTGACGACGCCGTCAAGTGGGAGAAGAACATCGCCGAGACGCTGCTTCCGCCCCAGGAGGGTTACGATGACCGCAACTGGCGCGATCCCTTTGTGCTTTGGGATGAGGAGAACGAAGAGTACATGCTCATCCTCGGCACGCGTGTGGGCGAGGACAAGCGTCTGATGACCGGCCGCCTGGTCAAGTTCACCTCCAAGGATCTGACCAACTGGGAGTTCCAGGGCGACTGGTGAACCCGGGCCTGTACACCATGTTTGAGATGCCTGATCTCTTTAAGATGGGCGACTGGTGGTACCTCGTCTTTTCCGAGTACAGCGACGGCAACAAGACCCGTTACCGCATGTCCAAGTCCATCAACGGTCCTTGGATTACCCCCGCTGACGACTCCTTCGACGGCCGCGCGTACTACGCCGCTCGCACCGCATTCGATGGCGAGCGTCGCGTTCTCTTTGGTTGGGTTCCTACGCGTGACGAGGGCGGCGACCCCAGCTCTTACCTATGGGGTGGCACCTTTATGCCCCTCGAGATCGTTCAGCGTGCCGACGGAACGCTCGGCACCAAGCTCCCCGACAGCATGCTTGGCGCCTTTGGCGAGGCTAAGGCAGTCGAGACCTTTGAGTTTTCCTGCGAGTCGGGCAAGGTCGAGCAGGTGCTCGCCGCGGATGCCGGCTCCACCTACTTGCTCGATGCCGACATTGAGCTCGGCGGTAACGCTGCCGGCTTCTCGGTCAAGTTCGCCGAGGACGCCGAGACCGGTCTTGCCTATGAGTTCCGCGCCAACCTGCGCGAGGGCAAGCTCGAGTTCACGCCGGCTCCCCAGTACCCGTGGTTCCAGGTCAACAACATGGGCCTCGAGCGTCCGTTGTTCTTTAAGGGCGAGGGCACTCACCATGTGCGTCTGGTCGTCGACGATGACATCGCGACCATCTTTGTCGATGATGTTGCGCTCAACGCTCGCTTCTGCAACAAGCAGGGCCAGGGTGTGGCGCTTACCGTCACCGACGGTGCGCTCAAGTGCGCAAACGCAACGATCGCGTCTCTGTAGCGGCAACGAACCGTTTTATGATTTAGAAAAGGAATGGAGAGGAACATGGACTACAAGGCAGTGTCCCAGCAAGTCGTCGACAACGTCGGCGGACTGGAGAACATCGAGGGCGCCACGCATTGCGTGACCCGTCTGCGTCTGGTGCTCAAGGATACGAGCAAATACAACAAGGCCGAGCTCGAGAACATCGATGGCGTCAAGGGCGTGCTGTACAACAGCGGCCAGCTCATGATCATCTTCGGTACCGGTACCGTCAACAAGGTTTACGATGAGTTTATGGCTCTGACGGGCGTTAAGGAGATCAGTGCTTCCGAGGTCAAGGGCGCTGAGGCGGACAAGAAGGGCAAGTTCTTCTCGGTCCTCAAGGTATTCTCGGACATCTTTATCCCCATCATTCCCGCCTTCGTCGGCGCTGCAATCATCATCGGCCTTAAGTCGCTGATCGTTGCCAACGGCCTCTTTGGCATGGAAGGCAGCCTCGCCGATCACAGCGAGTTCCTCAAGAACCTCGCAAGCTTCTTTGCCATTATCGCCACCACGTTCGACTACCTGCCTGTCCTGGTTATGTACAGCGCGGTCAAGCGTTTTGGCGGTAACCCGATCCTGGGCATCCTCGTCGGTATCGTCATGGTTCACCCGAGCCTTATGAACCGCAACACGTTCGTTATGGACCCGACGGGTGCTGAGTACTGGAACTTCGGTCCGCTATCCATTCCCATGGTTGCTTTCCAGGGCGGCGTATTCCCTGCAATCCTGACTGCCTGGTTTATGGCCAAGGTCGAAAAGATTGCCCAGAAGTACATCCCCGAGGTCGTTTCGTTCGTCTTTGTCCCGACCGTTACCCTGATTCTCGCTAACGTCGCCCTGTTCACCGTGTTCGGCCCGCTCGGCAACCTGATCGGCGACGTCCTCGCTGGCGTAATCGATGTCCTGTACAACAGGATGGGCGTCTTTGGCGCCTTTGTCTTCGCCGCGTTCCTGCAGCCGCTCGTCGTTACCGGTACGCATCAGTTCATCCAGGGTATCGAGGCAAACCTTGTTGCCACGACTGGCTTCAACTACATCCAGGCCATCTGGTCGGTTCCATCATCGCCCAGGGCGGCGGCGCCATCGGTATGTACCTCATTCACAAGAAGCACTCCAAAGAGCGCAACATCTGCATGTCGTCCTTTATCCCGACGCTGGTCGGAATCTCCGAGCCCGCTATCTTTGCTGCAAACATGCGCTATTCGATCATTCCGTTCATCTGCGCATGCATCGGTGCAGGCTGCGGCGGTGCCTTCGTCAAGCTCTTTGAGGTGCGCGCTATCGGTCAGGGTCTGACCGGCGTGCTTGGCCTGCTCATCGTCACGCCCGAGACCCTCGTGTGGTATGTGGCTGGCAATCTCATCGCCTTTATCGTGCCGATCGTCTTGATCTTTGCCTACAACAAGGCAAAGGGCGTGCCGACCACCGATGAAGAGGGCGCTGGCGCTGGCTTCGACGTTAGCTTCTAGTTGAGCCGTTCAGTGTAATCTGAGGATAAGTCCATTTGAGGAAGGGCGTTCGACTCGTGTGAGTCGAGCGTCCTTCCCCATAGACGAGAAAGTCAACGGCGATGTTAAATCAAAAAAACAAGGTGACACGCGCGGACTATGAGCAGTGGCGTGTCGGACAGGATGAGACGGCGGCTCGCATCGCGTCCGACCCCGATAGGCTTCTGTTCCATGTGGAGCCTGAGCTTGGCTGGCTCAACGACCCCAACGGTTTGGTTCAGATTGGTGATATGTATCACATCTATCATCAATACGATCCGTTCGATGCTGCGCATGGCGGTCCAGTGCTTTGGAACCATCTGACGACAAAGGATTTTGTGACGTACGAGAATCACGGCCCCGTGCTGTTCCCCGATTCCGATTTGGATTCGAGCGGAGCGTATTCTGGTTCTGCCTTTGTACGTGATGGCAAGATTCACTACTTCTATACCGGCAACGTCAAGCATTTTGACCGCGATGATTACGACTACGTGTTGACGGGCCGTGAGCAAAACCAGATTCATATGGTTGCCGAGAATCCCGACGAATTGGGCGAGAAGTGCATAGCTGTTGGACCGGTCGATTACCCCGACGATATCGGTACGCACGTGCGCGACCCCAAGATCCTTGAGCACGATGGTATCTACTACATGGTTCTGGGTGCTCGTACGAAAGACGACCGTGGCTGCGTGCTTGTCTATACCTCGCGCAATCTTGAGGACTGGAGCTATGCGACGCGCATTGAGTTGGGCGAGAAGTTTGGCTTTATGTGGGAGTGCCCCGATCTGTTTGAGCTCGATGGCGAGCTTATTCTCGTTTGCTGTCCGCAGGGTGTGCCTGCCGATGGTTGGCGTTACCGCAATCCGCATCAGTGCGTGTGGTTCCCTATCGAGGCCGATTGGGAGGCGCCGAGCTTTAAAATCGTCGGGCAGGGCATGCCCCCGATGGTCGATGCCGGTTTTGATTTCTATGCTCCGCAGTCCTTTGAGGATACTGCAGGCCGGCGTTTGATGATCGGATGGTCGGGTTGCCCCGATGCGACGGCAGAAAACCCGACGGTGGCGCGCGGGTGGCAGTGCGCGTTGACGGTGCCGCGAGAGCTGAGCATGCGCGATGGCAAGCTCTGCCAGCAACCGGCGCACGAGATTGAGAGGATGCGCGGCGACTGCGTTCGCGCGACAGGCGGTGAAACCGTTGAGGAGCCGGGCCGCCTGTTTGATCTTGTGGTTTCCTGTGAGGGCGCCAAGATGGTCGAGCTCGAAATCCGCAAGGGTGTCTTTGTGTGCTATGCAGACGGGATGCTTACCCTCGACATGGGTGACGAAGGCTATGGGCGCGACCAGAGGTCGATCGAGCTCAGCGAGCTTCGCGACCTGCGCGTGCTTTCGGACACTACGATGGTCGAGATTTTTGCAAATGGCGGCGAGGCGGCACTTACGAGCCGTACCTATTCGCCGGCGGTTCCGGCGATGGAGCTGCACGCCGAGGGCGCGGCATCGATGAATTTCTACCGCCTCGTGCATTAACCGTGCATGGGGCACGATTGGACTTGCTGGGCGGAATGTGTTGCAGTTGCCGCAGCGAACTACCGTTTATCGCGTATAGCTACCGTTTGCGGGATAAGTAACACTCATTTATAAACCGTGTAAAATCTCAGCCAAGCACGGAGTTTTCCAGGGAGACGCTGTCCTTTGTTGTGTGCAAGGGGCGGCGTCTCTTTGGCGCTTAGATGCTGTTGCGCAACAGTGTGGTGGCCTGTGCTTGGTATTGGAAAGTCGACGTTGAGATAGGTCGTGATGATAATGGGCAAGTACGTAATCGTGGTTGAGTCTGGTTCGGATGTGACGCCAAAGCTCTGCGAGCGCTACGGCATCGTGCGCGTGCCCATGCATGTCACGATTGCTGACGAGACCGTCGAGGACGGCTCGATCGATCCGCTTGAGATTTATTCGCGCTGCAACGAGTTTGGCGTGATGCCCAAAACCAGTGGCTGTGCGCCTGCGGATTTTGCTCATGTGTACGACCGCATCCATGCCGAGCAGCCCGACGCGACTATTCTGCATCTTGCGTATTCCGAGGCCACGACCTGTTCGCATCAGTCCTCCAAGATTGCAGCTAAGGGCCGCGACTACGTGTTCTCCATGGACACTCGCTTTGTCTCGGTGGGCCAGTCGCTCGTTGTCGTCGAGACTGCCAAATACATCGAGGCTCACCCCGATGCCACCGTCGAAGAGATCTTTGCTTTTACGAACTCCGTCATGGACCGCGTGCTACTGGGCTTTGTTCCCACCGATCTTGCCTTCCTCAAGGCCGGCGGGCGCCTGTCCAACATGGCGTTTCTTGGTGCCCACCTGCTCAAAATCAAGCCCTGTATTGAGGTGACGGGCGGTAAGTTTGTGGCGACCAAGAAGTTCCGCGGCTCCATGCTCAAATGCGCCCGCGCCTTTATTGACCACATGGTTGCCAAGGGCGATATTGATTACTCGCACATTGGTTTGGCGTATTCGGTGGGCCTTTCCGAGGAGCTGCGCGATGATATGGAGGTCTACGCGCATGAACTCGGCTTTAAGGACATCACCTGGACTCAGGTCGGCGGTGTGATCTCGAGCACTGTGGTCCGACTGCCTTTGGCGCGGTGCTTACGCTTAAGGCGTAAAGGCTGCAGACGAGCATTTCTCACTTTCGCGAGTGCTCAGCAGCCATACGATCGATATAAGTCCCTGCCATGGCGGTAGGGGGCAGATTGAAGCGTGCCATTCTGGCCCGAGACGTTTAAACGCAAGCGTATGGGCTAAAATGGCTCTGGCGTTTTAATTGGCGAAAACCAAAGAGAGGCAAGGTAGCGGGAATGGCTGAGATGACGCTTGAGGGTGTGGACGCTCATCCGAGGACTCTGCATATGCCTGGGTCGCGTGCATTCGATCGAGACGATGGGAACGGTCGATGGCCCCGGCATTCGCTTCGTAGTGTTTGTCCAAGGCTGTCCCATGCGCTGTGCATATTGCCACAATCCCGATACTTGGTCGGTTAACGGCGGCACGATGGTGACCGTCGAGCATCTGATGGACGAGTTCCAGAGCAACCATGAGTTCTACCGTAGCGGCGGCATTACCGTTTCGGGCGGTGAACCGCTCCTGCAGCCCGCGTTTTTAGCCGACCTGTTCCGCATGATGCACAACAACCCCGACGGACGCGTGCACACCTGCCTAGACAGCTGTGGCTATGCGTTTGATCCCAAGCATCCGGAGAAGTTCGATGCTGTGCTCAACGAGACCGATATGGTGCTGCTCGACATTAAGCATGCCAATCCGGTTGAGCACAAGAAGTTGACCGGATGCGATCCTGCGCGCATCCTGGCGTTTGGCGATGAGCTTGCCCGTCGCAAGATCAAGGTCGTTATCCGTCACGTGGTGGTGCCGGGCATTACCGACACGGTGGAGGAGTGTGAGACACTCGGTCGCCTGATCGCTCCATGGCACAACGTGGTGGGCCTGGAAATGCTGCCGTATCACACCATGGGTGTCGTCAAATATGAGCAGTTGGGGATTCCCTATAAGCTCGAGGGCGTGCCCCAGATGGATACCGCGCGCATGCCCGAGCTGCGCAATGCCGTTATGACCGGCATGAAAAAGCGCCGTGCGGAGCTCAAAAACGCCATCGGCTAGCGAGCCATTTTCGCTTCCCAAGGGCACTCATTGGGACAGACTTAAATGAGTGCCCCTGGACACCAAACTGATTGCCAAAGAGCCCCGTCAAGTTGCGGTGGAATAGTTCTTGTTTTTCGGCTTATGCCGCCCAAACAGGAACTATTTCACCGCAACTGCGTTTTGGGTAGAGATGCGCAACATAACCGGTGAATTTGCATAGAAACGCTTGTGGTTTCTTTAAAGACACCTTAAACGCCGCTGAATATCTTTGGAAAGAAATGCCTGCTCGGTATTATGCTGCTCGTATATAAACGGTAGCAGTCAGGAGACCACGTGCGAAGCAACGCATCGCGGGACGAGTATGTGCCGCAGCATGGCAGCAGATATGAGACGAAGGGCACGCCTTCGCGTGGCCTCGCTGACGTTCGCATCCGCGTGACGAAGATTGCCGCCGTTGGGATGCTAACGTTGGCGGTTATTATCCTCGGAATTACCGCCAAAACCTACGCGTCGGAGCGAATGGCACACTCAGATGCGTCAACGGTACAGACGCAAAACAAAAAGGTCTCTGAATCTAAAGCCACCGCAAGTCAAACCCTGTCGACAGCGAGCCTTAAGACGAGGCTTTCGAAGGCGGACTTTAACGATATTCCCTCAGGCGATACCGTGCAGGCCTTCTCATTGGTTGATGACCAGATCCCCGCCCTGGAGGATGAGAGCCTCGCCGCACTCCAAGATGCCCTTGATCAGGCCCAGGAATCGGGCGATGTGGGCGTGGTGTTTTACGATCTGTCGAGCGGCAAGGGCGTGACGTATAACGCCGATGTCGAGGTTTACGGCGCGAGTAGCTACAAGGCACTCTATGCGTTGTATATCTGCGAATCCCTAGTCGAGACGGGCCAGGTCTCACTCGATGATTCCCTTGGCACCTATGGTGGCTACAACATGGGCTGGCAGACGGTTCGCGAACTCATCGAGCTGCGGTCGTTAATTCGGATAACGATTCGTTTATTGCGTTACGCGCGGCGTTTGACCATGCCGGTTACGAGGATTGGATTGTCAGTCTTGGCATCGATTACGATACCGCGCTCGATCCGATGAGTGATTTTCCCACCTATTGCCCGCGCACTTCTGCTAGGTTATGGCGTGAGATGAGCGAGTATCTGAGCACGGATACCGAGACTTCACAGTGGTTGTCGGGCCTTCTGGCATCAACATCGCGCTCGTTTATTCGCGATGGCATTGCGGACAATCAGGTCTTGGTGCGCAACAAGGCAGGCTGGATTAGCGAGGACGGTTGCTATTCGACATGTGATGCCGGACTGATCGACGTCGACGGCCATAGCTATGTTATGAGCATCATGACGTCGATGCCGTGGAGCGACCAATCGAGTGAGGCCGTGGCCGCGATTGCAAAGGCGCTCTATGATGTGCGGTCCTCGTTGGCCTAGCGACTTCGTAAAAAGTGAAAGAGCCAAAATGCTGGTACCATACCGTGGATAAGCAATTTGCACGGATTTGGGGGATGGCATGGCAACCATCGCGATCATAGGCGCACTCGAAAAAGAGGTTGCGCAGATTAAAGAAGAGCTGAGTGGCGCACATGAGGCGCAGGAGGCGGGCTTGACCGTTGTGAGCGGCGAGCTTGACGGTCTGACGGTGGTCGCCACGACCGCTGGCATGGGTACCGTGAACGCCGCTGCCGCAACGCAGCATCTCATCAGCAAATACGCCCCGCAGGCCGTTGTGTTTTCAGGTATCGCGGGAGGCCTAAACCCTAAACTGCATATTAACGACGTGGTTATAGGCAAGTGCCTGCGCTATCTGGATACCGATACGGCACTCATCGCCGAGTCCGCGCCGGGGCTCGAGAAGTTTGTCTCGACGCCGGCGTTGGCTGATGTTGCCGCCGCCGTGCTTGCCGAGCATGGATTTGTGGATGCCTCGGCGGATGAGACTTCTGCGAAGAAGGACCCCAAGCAGTTCCTGTGTGGCACTATCGCCACGGGTGACCGCTTTGTTACGGGTGACGCCATGCGTAACGCTGCGATTGAGGCCACGCATGCCGATTGCGTCGAGATGGAGGGCGCGGCAATTGCGCACATCGCGGCCAAGAATGGTGTCGATTGCCTGGTGCTGCGCGCTATCAGCGATAATTGTGACGAGGCATATGACGCGTTTTGTGAGCGCGAGTTCGATCTGGATGAGTACGCTCGTACCGCGAGCGGCATCACGCTTGACATCGTTCGTCGTATCGCCGCCGCGTAATAGCGCGCCCGTTTTGTAAAAACCTACGACCAAGGAGTGTCCATGGCCGATTCCATTAACTACCAGCTTGCCAAGTTCGTCGCCAGCTATGGCAAGGTTTCGCAGATCCCCGAGTCCACCTGTCCCGAGGTGAGCTTTGTGGGCCGCTCCAACGTGGGCAAGTCCTCCATCATGAACAAGCTCTTCGGCCGCAAGAATCTCGTCAAGGTTTCGAGCACGCCGGGCAAGACGAGCAACATCAACTTCTTTGAGGCTGACGACGTGCACTTCGTCGACCTGCCGGGCTATGGTTTCGCCCGTCGTTCCAAGGCCGAGCGCGACCGTTGGGCAGAACTTATCGGCGACTTCTTCGACTCGGAGCGCAGCTTTAACCTGGTTGTATCGCTGGTGGACATTCGCCACGATCCCAGTAAGCTCGACCATGACATGATCGACTACCTGCAGGGCAACGAGTTCAACTTTATCGTCTGCCTCACCAAGGCCGACAAGCTCAGCCGCACCCAGCAGGCCCGCCAGGCAGCAGCCATCAAAAAGCAGCTCAACGTCCCGGCCGAAAACGTGATCATCACAAGCTCCCAGACCGGTACCGGCATCGACGAACTCAAAAAGCGCATCGCCGAGGCCTGCCTCTAGTAAGGGCTCTTGGCAGGCAATAGTTTGCATCTATCTATATCACCAGTGATAGTTGTTGGTACACTATCACTGGGGTGATATTTGTATTTGGAGGTCACAATGGAGCTTTGGCACGGGTCGGAGGTTGTTGTCGAGCATCCGTCGTTGGATAAATGCAGACAATTCAATGACTATGGTCGTGGGTTTTATTGCACGCCACATGAGGAAATGGCGATGGAATGGGCATGCCGGACCGAGGCCGATGGCATTGCGAATCGATACGAACTCAATGCGGATGGCCTTTCAGTTTTGGATTTGGAGTCCGGCGATTATTCAATTCTCAACTGGCTTGCGATTTTGGCCGACAACAGGGAATTCAATGTCTCGACGCCGTTGGCGCGCGAAGGGCTTCGTTATTTACTCGATAACTATCTGATTGACATTTCTTCATATGACATCATCCGGGGCTATCGTGCTGACGACTCATATTTTTCGTTCGCAAGACAGTTTGTCAGCGGCATGATTTCGCTCAGGCAGCTGCAGCGCATTATGCGTTTAGGAGATTTGGGTATCCAATATGCGCTCATGAGCGAGAGTGCGTTTTCGGCAATTACATTTTGCGATTGGAAGCAGGCAACCGGCTCCGAATACTATCCCAAGCGTTTTAAGCGAGAGCAGAACGCGCGATGCAAGTACTTGGACACAGTAAATGGATTCGACGCTGAGGGCGTCTACATTAGGGATTTAATGGCAGGGAGGTTGATTTAGATGATCCAAGTGTTAACGGATTGTGGGCCGAGTAGAACATATCCCGTCTATTATCTTGAGGACGCAATGAACAACCTCGGCGACTGCTTCGACTATGCCGTGAACGATTATGGAGCAGAAGGATCAGAAGTCGCTGAACTCTTTTGCCTGAGCGGCGTAGCCCGCGAGTTTGAGCGTGGCAACGCATGGGTAGTATCGGGAAAATCGGGCGTGGAGTTGTTTGCGCTCATTGCTGAAAGGTCTGGCTATCAATCGGGGTCGATGCCTGATCGTGCCTATCGATTTGAGAAGACGCCGGAATACTGGGCAGGCTGGATATTGGCATACCTGCAGTGGCGTCTAGGAGAGTCGTTCGAAGACCTGTTGCATGTTGTTCCCTTTGATGAGCTCTGCGGCATGTATTACCCCTGGCATGAAGCTCGGAAGAGCGCGTGGCGCGTCTTGTTTGCGACATGGCGAAGAAAACGTCTCGCCAAACCAAACTGGCGCTAGCAAGAAAGAGGCTCAAGAAAACCCAACAAGACCTGGCATACGAATCGGGTGTGTCACTCCGCTCAATCCAAATGTACGAGCAGCGCCAGAGAAACATCAATGAAGCTTCGGTAACAAGCGTAAGAGCCATAGCAAAAGCCCTCCACTGCAACATCGAAGATCTCCTAGAGCCAGTCTTCGAATACAAAGAAACCAGCGCCGCCTAAACCAGTATATTGCCAAGGTTTGTATCTAGTAAGCGCTCCTTACCAGCAAGAGTCCCTACCAATAGATAGCGGCTTAAAGGGCCGAAATCGTATGAATGGCATTGCGACTTCCAAATGGGTGACTGCTGCTTGAAAAGCTATAGAAATAGGGGCCGATTTAACGGCCCCAAGCATCGCATAAATGGCATATACGTTTTATCAACTATTTCTTGTTTTTAACCCATTTGCAGATACGCCAAATAAGCACTCCGACGAGAATCCAAACGAGAGCGATCATAATGTCTGAGCGTGCAGGAATTGGGATCATTGAACTTCCTCAATTGATGCGAGTCTAGTTTGCATAGGTGTGGAGCGTGCTGCCTTCCATGGTCGCTTGCAACACGGCGATACCGGACGTCATCCCCATCGATTCATAGTTGAGTCGATATGTCGCCTGTTTCGAGTTCCATATAAAGGACTCGTTAGTTACCGTACAGCCGATAGTCGTATAGTTTTGTCCCCAAGCGCTGGTAATGAGCGAGTTCGCTATCTTGATCTTGAATTCGCGATAAATAAAAGGACTGTTGTAATAGATAGTCCAAGTTCCAGATGCGTTGTTGTAGTAACTGTCCCATATCAGGCTGGGTTCATTGGTTTTTTTAATTCCTATTACTGCAACGGTCCCATCCTTAAGCTTGATTTGATGAGACTGCTCGGGACCTTTCGTTAAATCAAAATCTTGGGTTGCGCCAGAAATTGCGACAGCATCGCTTTCTGCAGCATAAGCAGTCGAAGGGCTAAACGAGAAACATATCGGTAATATCAAAAGTATCGAGAGGAAAAACGAAGCTTTGAGTGTGCGTAACACTTTGACCACCTCCATACTGCGATGCCTAGTTAAATAGTAGCATAGATAAACAGTTTATTATGTAACCTAAAAAGCTTCTATCTGCCCGGCGCCCCTTCAAAGCGTGGGTCCCTGTAGACATCCTCAGCAAGGTAAACGCAGGGATGGTCGGGGTGTTCCCCTCAAAATTATTCCGCAGCGCGAAGGCCTCTCGTCTGTGGCTCCGTTGGAGCACAAGATTAAATCAGCGAATGCGATTATCCTGTCGAGGCTGCGCAGGTCCCCTTGGGGCTTCCCCTGAAAACAATCCGCAGATCGAATTGCCCCGTCGCGCGAAGCGCACGACGGGGCAATTCATGATCGAGGACGTTTTCAGGGGAAGCCCCAAGGGGACCGGTGAGAGCAATGAGGCAGGGCGCTACAGGTACTCGATTTGAGCGCCTTCCGTGTCGCACGTCAGAATATGCGTATCGCACTTGGGGAACTGCTCGCGCAGCTTGACCTGTAGGAACTTTGCCACGATGGTGTCGTCGGTCACAGCCATGAGGGTCGAGCCCGAACCGCTGATCCAGATGGTCTTGGCGCCGCCGTTAAGGCAGGTGTCGCGCACAGCGTTGTAATCGGGAATCAGGCGGCGGCGATAGGGCTCCTGGATGCGGTCGTCGTTGGCGGCGGCAATCAGGTCAAGGTTGCCGGTCTCCAGGCCGCGCGTCATGCCAGCAATGCGGCCCATCTGCCACACGGCGGTGGAGAGCGGAATCTCCTGCGGCACGACCTTGCGCGCCTCGCTCGTATGTACCTCGTAGGGCGGAATCACGGTAATAAAACGCAAGCGATCGCTCACCTCGTAGCGCAGGCATTGGGGGAGCGAATCGGTCGGCGTAAAGGAGCAGACGGCGCCGCCAAGGATGGCGGGAGCGACGTTATCGGGATGCCCCTCGACCTCGGTGGCGATGCGGACGAGCTCGGCACGGTCGACGGTGTGGCCCGTCAGCGCGGCGGCGGCCATAATGCCGGCGAGACGCAGGTGGAGCTGGAGCCCAGACCGCGAGCGACGGGCACATCGGTTTGAATGTCGATGGCGACGGGAAAAGCCGGCTCGTCCCATGCAGCCAGTGCATCGACAAAGCTCACGTAGACTAGGTTGTTCTCGTTTTGGAATTCCTCGGGGCAGCCCGTGATGGTGAGCTTGTCGGCGCGCTCAAAGGTGAAGTGCGAGTAGAGGCTGACGGCCATGCCGAGGGTATCGTAGCCGATGCCCAAGTTGGCGCTGGTTGCTGGGACGGTGATCTTGATCATGGGAATCTCCTGGGCGGTCTGCCTGTTTAGTTCGCTGCTCGGGCAGTCCTGGCTCGCTCGGAAAGCACATTAAGTGCTTTCCGGCTCGTGCGGAACTCGCGACGAACTAAACAGGCAGACCCGCATGTCAGCTCGTCATCATCCCGGTGGGTTTCTGATAAAAGAAGGTGCGCCGGCTTTCGCCGCGCTTAATAAGGGGTTTAGTTGGTGCTCATTCGTTTTGCTGCGGACTCGACGTAGCTGGCCATCTCATCGACGTCGCAGACGTCTTCGAAGCGGACGGGTTTGGATTCGAGTTCGGCGAGCTGGGTCGGGGCGACCGTGTTGGTGGCCTGCTCGAGCACGCGCATGGCCTCAAAATCATCCTCGGGAACGTTGAGCCCCAGGGCGTCGCAGCAGGCGCGTGGGAACTTGTAAGGGCTGGCGGTCGAAAGCAGCACGCGGGCCTTGGCGCCCTCGGCGGGAGCGACCTGCTCAAAGACGTGATAGCCGCAGGCGGTATGCGGATCGATCACGTAGCCGTTCGCACCCCAGCAGGTCTTGATGGCGGCGCGGACCTCGTCCTCGCTGGCCCAGCCGCAGCCAAACACGCTCTGGATCTTTGCCAGCAGCTCGGCGGGCACCTCGTAGCGGCCAGTCTGGGCAAGCTGCTCCATAAGGCCGGCAACGAGCTCGCAGTCGCCATCGGACAGGAAGTACAGCATGCGCTCCAGATTGGAGCTAATGAGAATGTCCATCGACGGCGAGATGGTCGTGAAGAACGGACGGTTGCGGTCGTAGACGCCGGTGGTCAGGAAGTCGGCAAGCACGTTGTTCTTGTCGCTCGCCACGACGAGCTTGGCGACGGGCAGACCCATGCGCTTGGCGTAGTAGCCGGCCAAGATATCGCCAAAGTTGCCGGTCGGTACGCAGAACTCCACGGCGTCGCCGGCCTCGATGGCGCCGGCGCGCAGCAGTTGCGCATAGGCGGCAAAGTAGTAGACGACCTGCGGTACCAGACGGCCGACATTGATGGAGTTGGCGCTCGAAAGCACGGTGCCAGCGGCCTCCAGGCGCTCGGCAAGCTCCTTATCGGCAAAGATGCGCTTGACGGCGCTCTGGGCGTCGTCAAAGTTGCCGCGAATGCCGCAGACAGCGACGTTGTCGCCCTCCTGCGTGGACATCTGCAGGTTCTGGACGCGGCTGACCTTGCCTCGGGATAAAAGACAGTGATGCCCGTGCCCGGAGCGTCGGCAAAGCCGGCAAGTGCTGCCTTGCCCGTGTCGCCCGACGTGGCGGTGACGATCATGATGCGCTCGGCGCCGCCGTCCTTGGCAGAGGTGCGGGCCATCAGGCGGGGGAGCATCTGCAGGGCGACGTCCTTAAAGGCGCTTGTGGGACCGCCAAAGAGTTCCATCACATAGGTCTGAGGGGCATCGGCGCCCGGTGCGGCGTCGAGTTTGACGAGCGGCGTGACCTCTTCGCTCGCAAACGTGCTGCGGTAAGCCTCGTCGACACACGCCGAAATTTCTTCGGCCGTGTAATCATTCAGTAACATTCCCAACACATCTTGAGCGATTTCAAAGTACGATTTATCTGCAAGCGAGCTGATATCGAGTTGCTGGGTGCCCAGCTCGTCCGAGACAAACAAACCCCCGTCGGGAGCGATGCCGGTACGGATTGCCACCTTACTTGAGCACGATAAAGTGCGTCCTCGTGTACTATGATAAGTTCCCATATAACACTGCTCCTCGGATGCCTTGGTCCCAATCGGTGAAACCATGGTATCAGAGCGCGCAAAACAGGTTTGCAGAGGCTTTTAGAAAGGTAACCTCAAGCCCATGATTAAGATTGCCAAGTTTGGCGGCTCGTCGGTCGCCGACGCCGAACACTTTAAGAAGATCAAGGCCATTGTCGATGCCGACCCGGCCCGCCGTTTTGTGGTGGTTTCTGCCTGCGGTCGCCGCTTTAAGGGCGATACCAAGGTGACCGACCTGCTCTACTTGGTTAACGCACACGTTAAGTACCACGTGTCGTGCGAGGAGCTGCTCGAGGACATTGGCCAGCGCTTTTTTGATATCGCTGACGAGCTGGAGCTCACCTATCCCATCCGCGAGGAGTTCGCGGCCTTTGCCGAGCGCGCCCGTTCCGGTGGCTACTCCACCGAGGAACTCGTGAGCCGCGGCGAGTACTTTACCGCCCGTCTGATGGCCGAGTACCTGGGCCTGCCGTTCCTGGATGCCGCGACGGTCGTGGCGTTCCATCATGACGGTACGCTCAGCATGAACCGCACCGCCGAGCTGGTGCAGGAGTACGGCCAGCAGGGCGGCTTTGTTATGCCCGGTTTCTACGGCGCGACGCGTGAGGGGCAGATCAAGCTGCTCGACCGTGGCGGCGGCGATATTTCCGGCTCGATTCTGGCCAAGTGCCTTGGTGCCGACCTGTACGAGAACTGGACCGACGTTTCGGGCTTCTATTCTGCCGATCCTCGCATTGTGCCCGAGGCTCAGCCCATCGCCCGCGTTACCTACGAGGAGCTGCGCGAGCTTTCGTACATGGGCGCGAGCGTCCTGCACGAGGAGGCCGTGTTCCCTGTGCGCGAGGCGGGTATTCCGCTGGTCATCAAGAACACCAATGCGCCGCAGGACCCCGGCACCATCATTAGCGAGACGGCTGACGAGGGTGAGGCGGAGCCTATCATTACCGGCGTGACCGGCAAGCGCGGCTTTGTCGCCATCAACGTTGCCCGCGACCGCACCAAGCCCCGTGTCGGCTTTATGCGCCGTGCACTTTCGGTGTTCGAACGCTATGACGTTTCCGTCGAGCACATGCCCACCGGTGTCGACCGCTTTGGTGCTGTGGTGCAGGAGCAGGACGTGCGCGATTCGCTGTACTCGCTCGTAGGCGACATTCAGCAGGAGGTCGAGCCGCTCGAGATCGAGGTGGTCGAGGGCTTGGCACTTATCGCGACCGTCGGTCGTAACCTGCGCGGCCGTGCAGGTATCTCGGGCCACCTGTTTGGCATGCTTGGCCAGGCGGGCGTGAGCGTGCGTATGATTTCGCAGAGCTGCGATGAGATCAATATCATTATCGGCGTCGAGGAGAAGGACTTCGACTTGGCGATTCAGACCATTTACCGTGCCTTCTCCGACGAGAACGGCATTGTGAAAGTCGCGGACCTGGAGGCTCCCGCGCCGGTCGAACCCGCCCTGGCCGCCCTCCACAAGTAGCGGCCATTCCGGCAGATTTTGGGACATGCCCCAAAATCTGCCGTGGGGCGTTTCATTTCGGTTTCGTTTCGACGGGGCGGGTTTCATGCCCGTCCCGTTTTTGTATAAACTGGGCAAGAACATTTAGCCTGCTCGGCGTGCGGGCAAAAGCCACAACCTTAAAAGGGGGAAGCATGAAACAGTACACGGTTGCTATTTTGGGCGCGACGGGAGCTGTTGGCACCCAGATGCTCGAGTGTCTCAACGAGCAGGAGTTCCCGGTCGGCAAGCTCAAGCTGCTAGCGAGCGCGCGCTCTGCGGGCAAGACCGTCGAGTTCCGCGGCGAGCAGGTTGTGATCGAGGAAGCTTGCCCCGAGGCCTTTGAGGGCTGCGACATCGTACTCGGCGCTGCCGGCGACGATATCGCGAAGGAGCTGCTGCCCGAGGCCGTCAAGCGTGGCGCCATCGTGGTAGACAACAGCCATGCCTTCCGCATGGATCCCGAGGTGCCGCTGGTCGTGCCCGAGATCAATGCCGACGATATCAAGTGGCATCACGGCCTTATCGCCAATCCCAACTGCGCGACTATCATCGGCCTGGTTCCCACGTGGCCGCTGCATCAGCTCGCCGGCGTGAAGCGCATGATCGTCTCGACGTATCAGGCGGCTTCGGGTGCCGGCGCTCCCGGTATGGCCGAGCTCGAGGCTCAGCTGGCGCCCTGGGTCGCGGCGAGGAGATTCCCGAGCCGCGTGCATTTGCCGCCCAGCTGGCGAGCAACCTGATTCCGCAGATTGGCGGCGTCAAGGAGGAGGGCTTTACCTCCGAGGAGATGAAGCTGCAAAACGAGGGCCGTAAGATCATGCATCTGCCCGAGCTGCGCGTGAACTGCACCTGCGTGCGCGTGCCCGTGCTGCGTTCGCACTCCGAGAGCATTACGCTCGAGTTTGAGCGCGATATTACGGTCGAGGAGGCCCGTGCTGCGCTGGCTGCCGCTCCCGGCGTCAAGCTGGTTGACGATCTGGGTGCCGAGGGTGCACACGACCGCTTCCCCATGCCGATGGATACGTCCGACCAGGACCTGATTTGGGTCGGCCGCGTGCGTCGCGACATCTCGAACCCCGAGGCCGCGCGCGGCATCACCTTCTGGTGCTGCGGCGACCAAATCCGTAAGGGCGCGGCAACCAACGCCGTCCAGATCGCTAAGCTGCTCTGCGAGTAGTTTGACCTGTCCGGCGGGGGCCGGGCTTGGTTTTCAGAACGTCCTCGACCATGTGTGGCGCCTTGTCCTGCTCCTTCGGAGCCGCGGACAAGCGCCACACTGGTCTGCGGAATGTTCTGAAACAAGCCGGCCCCGCCTGCGGTGACGCTGTTGCGAGCGCTCTGCGATGGGGGACGTTG
>ENA-OQCE01000202-OQCE01000202.1-human-gut-metagenome-genome-assembly--contig:-NODE-202-length-28774-cov-2.769435_pt1 | contig 28774 bp, 40 predicted proteins | sample MGYA00242495_ERZ504572 | MGnify/ENA primary metagenome ERZ504572 (study PRJEB26092, sample SAMD00036228) | human gut metagenome | host: Homo sapiens | study: EMG produced TPA metagenomics assembly of... | reverse complement strand
CCCAGGCGTAAGCTACCCCCAAACGTGGGACGGTCCATCGTACGATAGGCCATGAGGCCAATTTGTTCCACAAACCTTTTAAAAGTGGCCTCACACACTTCATCAAATCAGCCCGATTTTTGGGCTGACTCAAAAGGGATCGACGAAGGCATATTTCGGGCGTCTTAGAAATGAGATTATGGTACGTATCTTCTTGCGACGGGACATGCCATCATTAGCATCAGATATATCTTTTTAAAGCCAATGATGACACGTAACTTCATCGAATCGGCACGATTATTGCGCCGATCAAATACTTAAGGCATCACATAATACCGCGTCCACATGGTCACTTCACTAAGGGAAGGATGAGGGGTCATGGTCTCATTGAGGGTCCTGACATTATGCGGGTCAAGGATCCTTGTAAGGGGCATGGCACGCAGATGTTTCACCGTTTCTGACGCAATTTCCGGATGAAGCGGCGCAATGACATGAGTACCGCTGTTCATAAGATCAATGAAAGGCTGGATCAGGATGGAAGCTTCTGGGCCAATGATATGGGCCCCTAGGATTTTTCCCGTATCAGCATCAAGGACCAATTTAATGAACCCATCGTCATCAGCCCCCTCTTCATACCCGAGGCGTATCCTTTCGCCGAGTGAGAAAAGTGATTCACGGCCACTTTTGTACGGTATCCCAATTTTTGGGCCGCATCCGCTGTCAGGCCCACATGGGCCGCTTCTGGATAGGTATAGGTCACGGCAGGTACAACGCCATATTCAGCCCAGCGCCAATGAGCAGGTGCCGCCGTGCCAAAAAGATTGTCCGCAAGGATTTCGGCTTCGTAGTTGGCTTATGACGGAAAGGGGCCCGCCCGTTCACGTCGCCAATGGCCCAAATGCCTTCTGCCGCGGTTTCGAGAAATTCATTGGTTTCAATATAGCCCCGTTTATCAACCGTGACGTCCGTGTTTTCCAGATGGAGCAGGTCCGTCATAGGACGGATGCCCGGGGCGACAAGGATTTCCTCTCCCCGTACTTCCGTTTTCTCACCAGTTCCACGGTCTTCAAGGACAACAACCTTTTCCCCATTTTCGATGCGGGCGGAAAGGGTTTCCTTGTTAAGGGCCACATGAAGACCGCGGTTTTGGAACTGTTTCAGGAGAAAAGTCGATACATCGGCATCTTCTTTAGGAAGCAGGCGCACATTATGCTGAACGATGGTCACGTCCGTTCCTGCAGCGTCAAAGATATGGGCAAATTCACAGCCAATGGGACCACCGCCAAGAATGATCAGGCTCTTGTAAGGCCTTTGAGGGAAGGCGTCTGTAAAGAAGGATTCGGACGTAATATACCCTACGTCTTCAAAGCCAGGAAACTTAGGAATATTGGTCCTGCCCCCGGTTCCGATAACGATCATCTTCCCTTCCAGTTCTTCCGTCGTACCGTCATTCATAGCAATGGAAAGGGTCTTTTTCCCCGTAAAGGAAGCCGTTCCGTCAAAGGTATCCACATTGGGAAAGGCTTCATAATACGTCTTGATTTCCGGGCTCTCGGAAAGTTTAGCCTGCAGGCGGCGAGAAACGGTTTTCCAATCAAGCGTTACTTGTTCTGCCTTGACGCCAATGCGGGCGGCCTCTTTGATGGAAAGAACAGCATTTGCCGCACTCACAAGGATCTTCGTCGGAATGCAGCCCCTGTTCAGGCAGGTCCCACCATAGGCACCGCGTTCAATAAGGGCCACTTTCTTTCCGGCCAGCTGCGCCGCGTCGGCGATGATATTGGCCGCGCCCGTTCCAATGAGGATAACATCATATTTTTTCATGGTTTTCTCCTTATCACAAAATCAGGTTGCCTGCTGGATCGCGGAAAGCAGCGTTTCCAGGGTTCTTACACCCTCTGTTCCCAAGGCCGCTTCATAAGCAGCCTGGGCTTTTTGCCAAAGCAGATGGGCCTCTTCAAAGGCCTTGTGACCTTCAGCTGTCAGGACAAGCCGGCAGTTTCTCATGTGACATTCCCGGCAGTCCGAAACAAATCCTTTTTGCATGAGGGGTTTTAAGCTGCGCGTCAGCGTGGACCGTTCCAGATCCAGATATCCGGCTAGATCCATGACGCTGCAGCCTCCATGCTGGTTGATTTCCCGGAGCATCCCATACTGACTGATGGTGACGCCCGACGGCGCAAGGGCTTTGTCATAGAATTCATTTAAATGGTGAGCCGCCCGTTTAAGGCGCCAGCAATGACAGATTTCCATGGGAACCTCCTTTCATTTGTTGTATATACATCATATTGGATGGTAGGGTTCCTGTCAAGTATGATTTTTGTAACAAAAAAGCTGCCACTAAAGTGACAGCTTAGCTTCCATATGGCTCCGGGACTAGGACTCGAACCCAGACAAGAAGATCCAGAATCTCCTGTGCTACCATTACACCATCCCGGAAGGAACAGTCATTATTATAGCAAAGATAAAATAAAATGCAACCCCTTTTTTGAAATATTTTTTACAAAAAAAGAGCTTCCCCTCTTCCCTCCTTTGGAAAAAGCAAAAAGGCGGAACGCCCCTGCGCTCCGCCTTTTTACTTTTAGAATTTCCAGTTAATTCCAGCACGGATATCGTAGGTCCGGCTAAAGTCGTTGCCCACATACCGTTCGGCATCGACATAGAAGGTCTGGTTCTTTCCAATGACCGTGCTGTAACCAAGACCGATGACCCCCCAAGTCCCGCGGCGGCTGCCCGCCGTACGGTAGGTGCCAGCCACAGTCCCACCTTGGGCGAGGCTTTCTGCCACAACATCATAACCGTCGATAAATTCGCGGAGAAGACTTGCTTTCAGGTATAGCTTGGTGTTCTTTTCCTTATCCATTTCATCTACAAGGTCAAAGCCGACGCGGCCAATGAGGCTCCAATCATGGTCCGCCGACACATGGATGCCCTGGGAGTCCGTAAAGTCATAGCCGCCAAGACCTTCCCAGCTTCCGCTTTCCTTGCCGCAGGCACCAGAGAGCTGAAGCGATGCTTGTAGTTCTCCTTGTCGTCCAGGACCTTTGTGTAACCCAGTTCGTACGTGTTGCCGTTTACTTTGCCAATGCCGTCGACCCCGAGATTGCGGTACCCGAAGCGGATCCAACCGCCCTGGTCCGCGCCGGGCGTGAAGTATGTCGTATTGCCCGAACGCTTGGTGAAGGTATCAAGATCCGCCACGTAGCGCAGAACGATTTCATCGGATTTAGCCGGCGTTTTCGCGCCGTCGTTGATGCTGTCGATGGATTTGACGAGATACACGTTCTGCGAATTCTCGCCACTAAGATACATCGAAGCCACGTCCGCTGTCGTCGGTTTCCGGATGCCATCCGACGTGTCGCCGTTGTAGGCCTTGTTGTATTCGTCAGTCGCTTGGGGGATCGTCCGCCACGTCGCGGCAGTCGACTTTGAAGGCGTCGCGGTAGATGCCGTTTGTCGTGTAGCTCACGGTCTTGCCGTCTCGGAAAGCATTTCTGCCATTTCTAGCGGTAGCAAAGCGGACGCTTCGCCATCTTCCACCTGCTTGTCGAGCGCAGCAAGGTTCTTGACGACGAGGTTCTGCTCTGCTTCCGGTTCTTCGCCGATATAGAGCATGTCGCTGCTCACGCCGTCATCGCCGTCAAGGTCCATGTAGAAAGTCCGGGAATCATTCCCCAACGTGCCGATGCACAGGGCGTCACCGCCGTTTTCAAAGTAGACGTCGCCCTTCCCTGTGAGTGTTGTGACGGGCGAAGGACCCGTCATGCGCCAGGTCACGCCGTTGCCGAAAAATAAAAAAAGCTTCCTGACACAAGAAAAAGCACCCGTCGGGGAAACGGGTGCCTTTTCTTGAAAGGAAGTTGTTTATGATGATTTGATGGGGAAGATTGCAGCAAGGAGGGGTAATCCTGCTACATGCCCAGTATATAAGATTCTTTCTTAAAAAGCAATAAAGAAAGAATGAACTATTTGTGAATTTGACTCGCAAGTCAAAAGGGATGACATAAATCCTTATGAAATCAATATGAAATAAGATCATTCCCTATTATTCACATTCTTTCCTGAATTTAATTTATCACGATAATTTATTTTATTAAGCAATAGGGAAAAGAGAAGTTTTCCTCGATTCATTTCGGTCTAAGATATGGGACGCAGAGGAAGAAAATCTCCTGCGGAAAAAGGCCCCTGCCGATTCCGGCGGAGGCCTTTTCCAGAAAGGAAGTTGTTTATGATGATTTGATGGGGAAGATTGCAGCAAGGAGGGGTGATCCCTGCTACAAGAAGAAGTATAGCCAAATTCTTGTCAAAGAAAGGGCGCAGATTTGAACAGTTTGTGACAGCTAATTATCCATACCGAAATAGGTGAAGACGCTGTCCATGATGCTCTTGGCATTTTCCGGGCTAAAATGGGCCGCCTGGCTCATGACAAGGATGCCCTTCATTTGTTTTTGAAGAAGTTCATTGAAAAGGTCCTTATCAAGGGAAAGATTATCGCCGACAAGCCCCCCCTTACGGCAGCTAAGCGCGTCAGGAACTTCAAGGTCTCCCCTTCCTTTTCGGCAAGAAAGAAAAGATAGGGATAGGCAGTAAGCCGTTTGACGAAGGCTGCGGCGGCTTCATTTTCCCATAAGTCTGTACCGCAGCTTGGATGAAAGACCAAAAGGAGACGGCTGCAGAATTTCCCAGCTTCCTGTGGATGGGCTCCAAAGTAATCCAACAGGGCAAAATAGCGGGCACTCTTCTTTGGATCATCCAATTCTTCCCGCGTCACTTGGAACTGAATGGTTTCATGACTGTCAAGATAGGATTTGATGTCATTTTCTTCCATGGAATTTCCTCCTAGCGATGTTTGATCATCATGGTCCATTGGCCATAGAACTTGATTTTTTCCCATGCACCGGCCAATCTTCTTCGAGTTTCGTCTTGATTTTCCGTGTATTCGTGTCAACGAGCACGACCGCTTCAGGTACATTCTGGACCTTGCTGTACGTGGTCCATGGCATGATATTCTTGGCCGACCAGCTGTAATCCTTGGGAGCAAAGGCTTCCGTCTGCTCATCTGGAACAAGCATGGTCAGGGTCCGATCCGTATAGAACCATGTCGACGTTGGATATCCGCCGCCCCGTACGTAAATAGGCACATTTTCGGGAATCATGGTATTGATATAAAGTCCCACCCATTTTCCGGTCACTCCGCTCATAAGCGGCAGGGCCAGCATCTTGGTAATGCAGAAGAAGAAAAGATAAGTCAAAAGAATGGTCATGGTCATCACTTCCCGTACAGATTTACCTCGGAAGCGGTGGATGGAAAGGACCAAAAAGCAGCCTAAGAAGATGCTGACAAAGTAAAAGATATCCTTTGGATGGGAAAGCAGCCCCGGTGCCAGTTTCGGCAGATGGTAGGCAGCTGCCGCCAAGGCTCCATAAAAAAGGAGGTTCCCCCCAAGGACGCCTTTAAGGGAGAGGCTTCTCCTTTTTCGACAAAATAAGAGGCCGTAAAAATACTGAGCGGCATCAAGATGGGATAGGTATAGGTAATGTATTTCGTTGCCATGCACTGGAAGAAAATAAAGATTGTCCCAATCCAGAGCAGCAGGTAGCCTTCCCGCGCAGAAGGCCGGACAAGATGGTGATCCTTCCACAAATAGGCCTTCAGCGCCCCTGGCAGCAGGCCAATCCAAGCATATGCATTCAACAGATTCACTGCCGTATAATACCAAATGACGTTATCCCGAGGATGCTCCGATACCGTAGCTCGCAGGAAATTCTGCGTACCAATGAACCCAGAAAGAAGTCTGGATGCTTTATGGCCATGGCCACATACCAAGGGCCCCTACAAGAAGAAACAAAAGGATGCCGCTTCCCAGTTTTGCCGATTTAAGTGAGGCAAAATCCCGGCGCCAGATAAGAAAGAGCAGGAAAATCAGGCCAGGAAGCAAAAAACCGATAGGGCCCTTGGTGAGGGTGGCTAGGGCTGCGCAGACATACATCCCGTAGTAATACTTTTTCTGCGGCGTGCTATAGCCAAGTAGTAAAAAAGAAGGCTCCATTCAAAAATAGGAAGAGCATGCCATCTGTAAGGACCGACTTCGAAATGGTAAAAAATTGAAGCGTCATGAGCAGAAAGACACCACTGAAGAATCCCACTTTTTCCCCGTAGAGTTTCCTGCCGCCCCAAGTCACCAGATAAAGGCCCAAAAGACCATAAAGAGAAGGGAAAAAACGAGCCCCAAATTCCGTAAAGCCAAAAAGTTTTAAAGCCCAAGGCAATCATCCAATAGGCAAAAACTGGTTTATCAAACCAATACCTGCCATAAATCTGGGGGGATAAAAAGTCTCCACTTACAACCATTTCCTTGGCCGTAAGGGCATAGTTTCCTTCCACACTGTCTGTCAGGGGCAAGGTTCCATTGAGGTAGTATAAGAGCAGTACAGCAGCGAGCCAAAAAATGACCCAGTAGCGTTTTTTCATGGCGGTGCCTCCCAAAAAATAGATTGACTCAAGTCGATACTGCCTATTGTATCATTTTCCTAGGAAAAGGACACTGCCCGGGAAATGAAGAAGGCACCCGGCAAAAGCCAGGTGCCTAGGGCTCAACAAAACCCGTTATTTTCCAATCATGGAGCCAAACAGGACGGATCCCAAGATGAGGACAATCCCGCCGCCAAGACGGGAAGAAAGCTGGGAATAAGCAATCAGTCCCATCCGGTGGGAGGCCCCCAATACGGCAAGGTCTCCTGATCCGCCGCGGTTTGCCATGCAAAGGCCAGCCGTGATGGCTGAATCAATCGGATAAAAACCAACCCACTGTCCGACAATGGCAGAACCCAAAATGGCGCCAACAACGATAAGGAAAGAAATGACGACGTTACTCAGCGTAATGGCCGCCATCAATTGGTTGAGGTCCGTATCCGCCCCAACGCCGACCATGATGGTCAGAACAAGGCAGGAGCTCATGAAAGACTGCAGGCGTTTTGCAGCGGCCTTGGTCTCTTGGGGAACCCAGCCAAGCATGGCCAGGATTGTCACAACGACAATCATCCAAGCAAAAGGATGGATGGCCACCCCAAAGACCGTTGGCAAAAGGGATTTACCAAGAGGGTGCCAGCTGCATACAGCTGATGGCCATAAAGAAAGCCCCGCCGATTTCCTTGATGGAAGGTACGGCATCATTTTTTTCCGCTTCGATATCAAGGCCCTTCCGGATCAAGGTTGATCCGTCACCCGTCCAGGAAGGATGTTTGCGGCCGATTTGATCCAATACGGCAGCCGAAAGGATGGCAAAGATATTGGCAATGGTAAGGACCGTAATGGCAAATGCATAATAATCAGAAGCCTTATGACCGGTCACGCTTTCATAGATCTGGGAAAGCGGTACAGCCCCTGCGCCATTGCCGCCGCCCATGATGGGAAGCACGTAGTTGAGGACAATCATGGATGGAGAGATGCCAAAGAAAAAGCCCCCTACAATGCCTAAACAAGCGGCGCCGATAAGGCCGCCGAAGATAGCGGGAAGATAGCCGGCAAAAGATTTAATGAGCAATTTCTTTTCCAGCCCCAAAATGGAACCGCAGATCAAAAAGACGATAAAAAAGCTCAGAAAGTCTGATTCATTCATCAAGTAGGAAACGGATTTCGCATATTGTTCGGGAATCAGATGGTTGGTAAACAAATAGGCCGATGCCAGGAACGACAGGACAAGCCCGCCCCCTACGTAAGAATTCCAGAAGGGAATCCGTTCCCCGATTTCATTGAAAACAATACCCATGGCAAGCGTCAAGGCAAAACCGCCGGCAAGGTCTGTCGTCAAGGATCCAGTCCATACCCCAGCAAAAATGATAACAATAAACCCTAAGCAAAGGGGCCAGGTGAGCCCAAAAGGGCGAAATGACTTGACTTTCTCATTTGACATAAACTCTCATTCTCCTTTACATTTCTTCTTTCCGTCTATTTTGAATAGACTTTACCTTAAATTATGATTAATTCAAGAGCGTTTTCTATCATAGTCATATGAGGGCGGAATGTCAAATCATTTACAATTCAGAATCTACCTGATGTTTTTCCATCGCAGTCAGGCACTGTGTGCCGATAACAAAAGAAAGGCCCCCTGTCGTCCCAATCCCCTAATCCAGCAAAAGATAGAAGGCTGTTTTTAAGACGCCATGAGGGTCATTCCTACATAAAAGATTCAGCTGGAAAAAGCGATATCCGGTTTCTATCAAAAAGCAGCTGCTCTGCTGGCGGGAAGGGCCAAAGAAAAGCCTGCAGCCTTTCCCAAAAGAACAAGATTTCCCATTTGAGTGCAGGGAGCCGCCTTTTAAGGAGCGCCCCGTGTCTTTTTCTAGCCTTCAGACGCAAACTGAAGCAAGAGCCAATCAGATTTTTTTCCACGTAATGAATTGCTGCTGGACCAACATCTGCAAAAAAACGATCAAGCGCTCATAAAGAGGATAAACCTGCTTCCCAAACCGGCTTTCCATCATCTGAGCAAGGTCCCCGACGTTCTTTTTCCCATCCATGCTTAGCCAAAGGCACTGCCAAACGCATCAAGGTCAATATGGCTAACAGAAGGCCGGTTAAAAAAATCCTGGGCCAAGCGGGCGAAAAAGCACGATGCACGACATGAATCGTAACAAGGCCCCCTTCATCCCGGTCCATCGATACCCGCTGGTATGGCAAGGAATCCGGTCCAAGTAGTTTTCTTTTTCCTTTTTCATGTGCTTTCTCCAAAATCAAGGGATTGGTTTCTGTAATCTGCAGCCTGACACCCTACAGACAGGATTAGGGACGGGATTTCCGGCCCTTCTGGCAAGCTGCGTAGATGGTCGCCACAAGAAGGGCAAAGACGACAAGCTCCCACATTCCCCAGATTGATGGTTTTTGACATATCAAGGTCCAAATCCATGACGGCAAGGATGGCGAGCAAGATTCCGATCAGGCCTTCCCCGGCAATCAGACCGGAACTATAGAGTACGCCGGACTGAACACAATTTGTTCTTTCCGCGGCATCAGCAAAGTTACGGGATTCCATATACCGGCGCAGCAGCCCGCCCACCATAATGGGAGCCGACAGATGGATGGGAAGGTAAACTCCAATGGCCACTGCCAGAACAGGGATACCAAGGATCCACATGGCAAGGGAAAGGAATACACCGATAAGGACGAGATTCCAAGGCAGGTTCCCCAGCATGACACCTTCAACCACCATTTCATGAGCATGGCCTGCGGAGCGGGCAGCTCAGCAGAACCATAGCCCCAGGCAGAATTCAACAGATACATGATGCTGCCAATGGCAATGGCTGAACAAATAACCCCTAGGATTTCTCCAATCTGCTGCTTCTTAGGCGTTGCACCCACAAGAAAACCCGTTTTGAGGTCTTGGGAAATATCCCCGGCAATGGCAGCCACGACACAGATGATGCCGCCGATGGAAATGGCCGTGACCATTCCCATGGCACCGTCATTGCCCGTATTCTTGAGCAGTAAGGTGGAAACCAGGAGGGTAGCAATGGCCATTCCGGAAACAGGGTTGTTGGACGATCCGATCAGCGACCATGCGGGAAGAGACGGTTGCAAAGAAAAAGCCAAAAACAGCAACCAGCAGAGCTCCAAAAGCATTGAGAGGAATCATGGGAAGGGCCCACAAGGCAGCAATGATGAAGAGAATTCCTCCAATCAAGGTCTTCATGGACAGGTCCTGTTCCGTACGCAGGGTTGATGCCCCATTCTGTCCAAAGTCACCTAACGCATCGTGGAAGGTTCGGATGATAAGGGGCAGTGATTCCAAAAGCCCAATGAGTCCGCCCGTTAAGACCGCACCGGCCCCAATATAACGGATATAGGTGCTCCACAGGGCAAAGGAACCGCCCTCGGCAAATAGCTCCGTCACGGTCACCTTGGCAGGGAAAAGCACTGCGCTGCCGCCAAATACGGCAATCATCGGCATGATGACAAACCAGGCCAGCACGCCGCCAGCAAACATGTAGGACGAAACCTTAAAGCCGCAAATATACCCCACACCGGCTAGGCTGGCAGGATATCAAGGCCAAAGCCTGCTCCTTTATACCCTGGGACTTCCGTATGGACCTCGCTGGGAAACCACTTGAAGCCATCGGCAATGAACTTATAGAAGGCTGCAATCCCAAGGCCGGCAAAAACGGTGGACGCCTTGGTGCCGCCTTCTTCCCCAGCAATGAGGACTTCCGCACAGGCCTGGCCTTCTGGATAGGCAAGGACGCCATGTTCCTTGACAATCAGGGCGCGGCGCAAGGGAATCATGAACAAGATTCCGAGGACACCGCCAAATAGGGCAATCAGGCCAATTTCAAGCATGGAAGGCTCAGCAACGAGGCCTTCCTGAGCCCACATAAAAAGGGCAGGCAAAGTGAAAATGGCACCAGCTGCAACCGATTCACCGGCTGAGCCAATGGTTTGGACCATATTGTTTTCCAAAATGGAATCCCGTTTCAGGATGAACCGAGTGAGGCCCATACTGAGTACAGCGGCCGGAATCGAAGCTGAGATGGTCATGCCTACACGAAGTCCCAAATAAGCATTAGCCGCGCCAAAGACAATCGCAAGCACGGCCCCCAATAAGACGGAAACGGCCGTCATTTCCGGAGCAACGCGGTCAGCGGGAATGTAAGGGTGGAATGATTGATCTTCCATAAGGATTCCTTCTCCTTTCCAAACAGCGAACATGAGGACAAAAAAGCAGCTATGATTATAAAAAACGCGGGAAAGGGTCTGGGAAGGGGCAGCCGTTCCAGGCACAAGGCCACGTGGAATTTCTCTCCACAAAACACAAATGTCTATTTTTTACAGACATGATAAATTCCGTTGTACCGTTATTATACTTTTTCATATTTTTTAGGTCAATATTTTTTCACAATTTCTTTAATTCAAAGAAAATCACTTTTTTCACCCACTCCATTGCTTCATGGGAGCGATTTCCCTCCATTTTTTCTTGATTTTCCTCAAAAGCGCAAAAAAATAGCCCTTGAAAAACAAGGGCCAAATGAGGGGTAAATTTAACTTACGAATGCATTATAGCATCTTTGTATACAATGTGCAAGACTATTTTCAGATTTTTTCCTATTTTCTTATTTTATCTTAAATCCAAAAAGAAGGAGGGGGCTTTCCTCCTTCCATGCCCCTCACACCCTGACCGCTTCCACCATGGAAAGGACATAATCGCGAACAGGTCCGACGGCCGTTTTGCCGTACTTTGCCACAAGTTTTACGATGGCGCTCCCCACGATGGCCCCATCACTGATGTCCGCCATTTGCGCCGCCTGTTCGGGGCGAGCAATCCCAAAGCCAACAGCAACAGGCTGGTTTGATACTTCCCGGATCTTTTCAACAATTTCCTTTAGGTCAGTCGTGATTTTCTCCCGAACACCTGTAACTCCCATACTGGAAACGAGGTAGATATAGCCTTCTGCTTCACGGGCAAGCATCTGAACGCGCTCATGAGAAGTTGGCGCAATCAGGGAAATGAGCGCAATCCCCTTTTCCCGGGCAAACGGCAGCAGAGTTGCCTTTCCTCAAAGGGGACGTCCGGTACAATGACGCCGTCAATGCTGGCCTTGGCACAGCGCGTAAAGAAAGCCTCACGTCCGTAGGTAAAGATCGGATTGGCATAGGTCAAAAATACAAGGGGGATCTCTGTCTTTTCCCGTACCTTTTCAAGCAGATCGAAAAGGGCGTCAATGCGGAAGCCCGCGGCAAGAGCACGGTTATCCGCTTCTTGGATCACAGGCCCTTCCGCAACGGGATCACTGAAAGGGATTCCCAGCTCAATGACACTGGCCCCTGCTTCTTCCATGGCATAAATGAGGCTTCCGTCGTGGATAGGTCCGGGTCACCGGCGGTCACAAAAGGAATGAAGGCTTTTTTATTCTTGAATGCATCGGTTAGTCTAGTCATGGAGATCAACCCCCTTATATCTGGCAATGGCCGCAACGTCCTTATCTCCGCGGCCCGATAAGCAAATGACGATGATTTTGTCCTTAGGAAGGGTCGGTGCCAATTTCATAGCGTAGGCCACGGCATGGGCACTTTCAATAGCTGGGATGACGCCCTCCATGCGGGACAGGTATTCAAAGGCAGCAACCGCTTCATCGTCTGTAATAGCAACATACTGGGCGCGCCCTGTATCGTAAAGATGGGCGTGTTCCGGTCCAATGCCCGGATAATCAAGACCAGCGGAGATGGAATAAACCGGTGCAATTTGGCCGTCATCATCCTGCAGGAAATAGGATTCCATGCCATGGAAGATACCTGGCCGGCCGCAGGAAATGGTCGCTGCCGTTTCAGCCGTATCGATGCCGCGTCCAGCCGCCTCCACCCCGATGAGCTGGACCGACGGATCGGGGATAAAATCATAAAAAAGCCCCATGGCATTGCTGCCGCCGCTACGCAGGCCATGGCCACGTCGGCAGGCGCCCCTCTTTTTCCAGCATCTGCTGGCGCACTTCCTCGCCAATGACTTTTTGGAAATCGCGGACCATCATGGGATAGGGATGGCCCATGACAGAGCCAATGCAGTAAGCCGTGTCTTCGCAGCGAGCACTCCACTCTCGCAGGGCTTCGTTGACGGCGTCCTTGAGGCTCTTTGTCCCTGTTTCAACGGGAACGACATCAGCACCAAGCAGTTTCATGCGATACACGTTGAGGGCCTGACGCTCCGTATCCAGCTTTCCCATGTAGACCACACATTCAAGGCCCAATAAAGCAGCGACCGTAGCGGTTGCCACGCCGTGCTGACCGGCGCCCGTTTCCGCAATGATGCGCTTTTTGCCCATTTTCTTTGCAAGGAGGCACTGGCCCAAAGCATTATTGATCTTGTGGGCCCCCGTATGGTTCAGGTCTTCCCGTTTGAGATAGATCTTGGCGCCGCCAAGGTCCTGGGTCATCCGTTCCGCATAGTAAAGGAGACTCGGCCGATTGGCGTAGTCATGATAGAGCTGCTGCAATTCCTTGATGAACTGGGGATCTTTCTTATAGGTTTCGTACGCTTTCTGGAGTTCCAGGACAGCATTCATCAGGGTTTCCGGTACATACTGCCCGCCGTGGGTTCCATATCTTCCATTACTCATCTTCTTCATCCTTTCTTCTGACTGCTTTGATAAAAGCATGAATCTTTTTAGCATCCTTGATGCCATCCGTTTCTACCGCACTGCTGACATCAACCCGTAAGTGGACACTTGTCATAAGGGCTGCTACATTGCCTGCCGTAAGCCCGCCGGCAAGAAAAAAAGGTTTGGGCATCGTTATCCCCTCAAGCAGGGACAAATCGAAGCGTTTGCCCTTTCCCCCGTAGTCTTTTGTAAAGGCATCAAGGAGAAAATAGTCACAATCATATTGGTCAAGGTTTTGGAGGCTCTCCCGGCTTCTTACACGGATGGCCTTGATAAGGGGCATATCAGTCAGGCTGCGGAGGAAAGCAAGGTCATCGGGGGATTCATCCCCGTGAAGCTGGGCCATATCGATGATGCCCGCTTCATGAAGGGCGACTACCCTTTCAGGGTCTTCCTTGACAAAGACGCCGACAGTCCTTATCGACGGGTAGAGGAGCTTTTTGATTTTCCCAGCAAGCTCCGGCCTTACAAATCGGCGGCTTGGAGGATAAAAGACAAACCCAGCCGCGTCCACCTTTTCCCGGTTCAAGATGACGGCATCCTCAAGACGGCGAAGACCGCAAATCTTGATGACGGTCATGATGCCGCCTCCAAAAGTTCCTTCATCTTGGCCTCAATGGAAGGACTCCTCATGAGGAGTTCCCCAATGAGAACACCGCTGACACCATGCTCTGCAAGGAGCTTAACAGCCGCTCCATCATGGATCCCGCTTTCCGCGATGAAAGGGATTTCCGGTGGAACAAGGGGCCGCAGACGAAGACTGTTTCCCACATCGACAGTAAAATCCTTAAGATTCCGGTTATTGACACCAAGGATTTTAGCCCCGCTCTTAAGAGCCGCGTCACTTCCCTTTCGTCATGGGCTTCGACAAGGGCATCCATGCCAAGCTCTCCGCCATCTGTCTGTATTCGGACAGCTCCCTATCCGATAAGAGAGCGGCAATCAGAAGGACCGCATCCGCACCAAGGCAGCGTGCCTCATACACCATGTAGGGATCGACGGTAAAATCCTTGCGCAAAATAGGTACCTTGACGCGGCGTCGGATAGCTTCAAGATAGGCATCCTTTCCCAAGAACCGAGTCGGTTCCGTCAGGACAGAAATAGCAGAAGCGCCGCTTTTTTCGTAGGTCTCGGCAATGGTTTCATAGGGGAAGAACGGAGCAATCAGTCCCTTTGACGGAGACGCTTTTTTTACTTCCGCAATGATGTGAAGACCCGGGGCCTGCAGTGCCTTTTGAAAGCATCCCGCCCGTTTTTGGGGAAGGGATTCTGCCAGATGACGCATCTTGGCAAAGCTGATTTTCTTTTGACGCGCCCTCGTCCGTTCCCGGGCCGCGTCAGCAAGGGTATCAAGAATCATGCGGTCTCCTTTACTGCTGACTTTCCTTGATGATGTTTTCAAGGGCCGTAAGGGCCTTTCCGCTATTGATCAGGGAGCTGCAAGGGTGATCCCTTCCTTGATGGATTCTGCTTTTTGAGCCACAAAGAAGCTGCGCCGGCATTGAGGAGTACGGCATTGCGTTTCGTACCCCCTATCCTGCCGCTAAGGATATCGCGCGTAACCCGGGCATTTTCTTCCGGCGTCCCGCCAAGGAGGTCTTTCTTCGTGCCGGGCACAAGGCCAAAATCCTCGGGACGAATGAGGGAAGAGCGATAATAGCCATCCCTGATTTCACAGATGACGGTCGGGCCATTTGGGGATATTTCATCCAGTTTTTCCCTGCCATATGCGACGATGCCGCGTCTTACGCCAAGACTTGCAAGGACCTTGCAATCGGTTCGACAAGGTATTCATCATAAACACCGAGAAGGAACATTTCCGGCTTTGCCGGGTTCGTAAGGGGGCCCAGGATATTGAAGACCGTGCGGAATCCCAGTTCCTTACGGATGGGCCTACATATTTCATGGCACTATGATATTTTTGGGCAAAGAGAAAGCAGAAGTTCGTCTTTTGCAGCATGGAAAGGGCCTTTTCCGCCGTCATGTCAATCTTGACACCCAAGGCCTCAAGCAATCGGCTGTGCCGCACAGAGAAGAAGCAGCCCGATTGCCGTGTTTTGCTACTTTCACGCCGCCTGCAGCAAGAACCATGGCTGACGTCGTTGAAATATTGAAGGAATGGGCCCCGTCCCCGCCGGTTCCAACAATCTCGAGGACTTCCATCCCCGGATGGGGGACCGGAGTTGCCAGGCTTCGCATGGCTTCGGCACAGCCGGAGATTTCATCAATGGTCTCTGCTTTCGTGCTCTTTGTAGAAAGAGCTGCCAAAAACGCGGCGTTCTGTGTTGCGTCGTCTTCCCGCCCATGATTTCAAGCATGACGGTACGGGCCTCTTCGTAAGTTAGGTCCCCTTTTCCCACTAATTTAATGATGGCTTCCTTAATCATAATATAACCTCCTTAGGAAAGCGCACCGACATGGCGCAGAAAATTTTCGATGATGCTGGCGCCCATGGGCGTCATGATGGATTCGGGATGAAATTGAAGTCCGTAGATTTCATAATCCCTATGACGCAGCCCCATGATTTCTCCAGCGTAAGTCTCCGCAGTGACTAGGAGTTCCGGTGGAAGGCTATCCCTTTCCACAATTAGGGAATGATAACGGGCTCCCTTGATGACGGGCGGAAGATTCTTAAAAAGCGGACAGGAGCGGTCAAGTTTGATGTCGTCCGCCTTTCCGTGGACAAGATGCGGAGCCAGGGTCACGGTCCCGCCAAAGACTTCTCCCATGGCCTGATGACCCAAGCAGACCCCTAGGATAGGGACCTGTCCTTTCAGTTCCTCAAGGACAGCTTCTGTTATGCCGGCCTCTTTTGGTTTTCCCGGTCCAGGGGAAAGGATGATGGCCTGGGGCTGAAGAGCAGCTGCCTCGGAAACAGTCAGGGAATCATTCCGTACAACCTGAACGGAAGGGGTCAGGGTTCCTACCGCTTGGTAGAGGTTATACGTGAAACTATCGTAGTTATCTATGATTAGGATCATCATTCTGCCTCCATTGTTTTCATAAGTGCGTCTTTTACAGCGCCTGATTTGTTGAGGGTTTCCTGGAATTCATTTTCCGTTACGGAATCTGCCACAATACCGCCGCCCGATTGGAAATAAACGATATCTCCCCGTTTGACGGCTGTCCGGATGGTGATGCAGATATCCATATTCCCTGAAAAATCAAGATAACCGATACCGCCGCCATAAGGACCGCGGCGCCGCGGTTCAAGACCGTCCAAGATCTCACAAGCCCGGATTTTCGGAGCTCCGGATAAGGTCCCTGCCGGAAGGGCCGCACAGAGCGTATCAATGGCGTCAAGACCCTCTTTGAGCCGTCCTGTCACACGGCTTGTCAGATGCATGACATGGGAGAAACGTTTGACATGATGCAGGTCATGAACCTTGACGCTGCCAAATTCACTCACCTTCCCCACATCATTGCGGGCAAGGTCAACGAGCATATTATGTTCGGCCAGTTCCTTCGCATCGTGTGTCAGATCCTCTTCCAGCGCCTTGTCCTCTTTCTCCGTCCTTCCTCGGCGCCGCGTCCCTGCAATGGGCATGCTCGTAATGGTGCGCCCTTCAAGACGGATGAGTGTTTCCGGTGAGGAGCCTGCAATTTCCGTATCTCCCAGCTTCATGAGCATCATGTACTGGGAGGGGTTGGTCCGTCTAAGGACGCGGTAAAAGGAAAAGAGGTCCTTATCATAGGAAGCAGAAAAGCACTGGGAATAAACGGCTTGGAAAATGTCGCCTTCACGGATGAAGTGCTTGATGCGGGCGATGTTTTCGTTGTACAGTTCCCGCGTCTGATTGGAAGAAATGGGTCCCAAGTGGGCTGTTCCTTCCTGAGGCGCTAGGACAGGGGTTTTCACGAGGGCTTCCATGGCATCAAGGTCCCTTATGGCCTTCTTGTACGTCTCGTCGATTGCGTCAGCCTTGGCGTTTACAATGAGAAAGAGAGTCTGTTTAAAAGCATCAAAGACGATGACCTTATCAAAGAGCAGGAGGTCAAAATCGGGAAAATCCGTGGCTTTTTTCGGATCAAAGCGCAGGCTCGGTTCACAGTACTGAATGAAATCGTAGGAAAAGTACCCCACAAAGCCTCCTGTAAAAGGCGGCAGGCCAGGGACCTTCGGATTCTGATATTCCTTCAGATAGTTCCGGATGAGGTCAAGGGGCGCCTTGCCGCTTTTTTGAGTGCTTACGGGTTTCCACAGTAACGGCAAAATCCTTGGCCGACAGGCGCAGCAGCGGGTCATAGCCGATAAAGGAGTAGCGGCCCCGAGCATCGATGCCCTCCAGGCTTTCAAGGAGAAAATAGCGGTCATGGTCCTTTCGGATAAGACTCATGAGCCCCAGGGGCGTCACCATGTCCGCCAAAAGCTGCCGGACGATGGGACGGCGCCCCCACTTTCAGCAAGGCATCTTGCCTCAGTCAAACTTGTCTCTTTCACGATGATTTCCTCCTTCACATAAAAAACAGCGGGCATCTGGTTGACAAACGCCAGATACCCGCCCAAAAGGTCCTGATAAAACAAAAACGCCTGTCCTCTTACAAGGACAGGCGAAAGACCTGCGGTACCACCTTGCTGCACAGCAAAAGCCGTGCACCTCATTGCAGAATGCCAACACATTCCTCAGCCTTAACGCGGCTGGCACGTTGCGCCATACTCTCCGAAGATTTCTACGCACCCTCAGTGGTCCATTTGCCAGACTGCCACGATCCGGATTCCACCGTCCCGGACTCTCTTTGCGCACATCTTCTGACGTTATCTCCACATCACTGGTTTCTGATAGGGTTATTTAATTGATGGTGTCATCATACGCCCTGTTTTCCTTCTTGTCAACAAAAAAAGCAAAAACAACGAGAATCGGAGCGCACCTTGTTACACCCTGTATCATTCGTTACAATTTAGATATCAAGGATAAAGGACGCGAGCTGTTTGAGGCCCGGCGCAAGGCTCGATAGATCCAGTTCCTCATCCAAGGTATGGACGCCTTTTTCGTGGCCCACACCAAAGGCCATGGCCGGCAGTCCTCGGGAAAGGGCAATGTTGGCATCGGTCGAACTTGCCGCCCATTTCGTCATTTTTCCTTCCCGGCGGCGGATGCGCATGATCCGTTCGTAGATTTCATCCCGAAGGGGCCCGTCACCACAGGGGCGCTTGCCCAGGAGCAGGGTTTCAAGAGTGACGTCCGTTGCCTCATGACGCTTCAGGATGTCCATAAAGGCTGCGTCCAACTTTTGGAGTTCCGTCATGGAAACAGAGCGCATATCGACGGTAAATTCCACATCCGCCGCAATGGCATTGACCGTGCGTCCCCCTTGGATGGTACCCACGTTATACGTTGTCTTCGGCGTATGGGGAACGCGCAGGCCATAGAATTCCTCAATAATGGCACTTGCTGCTGCAATTGCGTTCTTCTCACCAAAATTGGCAAAGCTATGACCGCCGGGCGTCACGACATGGACGGCATAGCGATGGGAGCCGACGGCTTCATTGACAAAGCGTTCACTATCTCCATCAACGGCAATGAAAGCGCGGATCTTCTCCTGCCAGGTTTCCATCAGATGATGGGCACCTCGAAGATTGCCCAAGCCTTCCTCCCCAACGTTGAAACAAAAGATGGCAGGAACCTGCAGCTTAAGCTCATGGAACATCCTGATGAGAAAAAGGAGGGCCGCCACATTGGAACTATTATCGCCGATGGAGGGGGCTTCATGATATGACCGTCGATTTCAGGCACAATCTCATCTACGCCTTCAAAGACCGTATCCATATGAGCTGTGTAGAGAAGGGGTTTTTCCTTGGCTTTTTCCAGCTGGTAGGGATAGACCACATTCCCAACCGCATCGAGATGGGCAGTCTCTGCCCCCATGTCCTTCAACGTCTTGAGGATAAAGGCTGCTTTTTTTGCTTCGTTTCCCGTCGGTGACGGCAGGGACGCGATCGCAAAAAGAAGACTGACATAATCCGCTTGATGGGCATCAATATAGGCATCGATCTTGTTTTTCAGTTTCAGGTCTTCCATGATTCCACCTCTGGTTTTTCTTTTTTATTATATCATGAAAGTCGGCCGCCTCCTACTAGATGGCAGTCCCATCAAGCTTTCTGCCATACTCATCCACATACTCCAGAAAATAGGCCACACCTAGGGGCAGGGCCCGTTCATCAATATCAAACTGAGGGTTGTGCTGAGCTTTGCGCCTCTTTTCATCCTCAAACCCACCACCTAGGCAAAGCATCGCCTTAGGCGCGTCATATTTGGCAAAATCCTCACCGCCCATCCGAGGTTCTTCCGTAATGACCTTGTCCCGCCCAAAGATTGCAGCCGCTGCCGCAAGACCTGTCTGCGTGACAGACGGATCGTTCACCATGACCGGCGTTCCATAATGATAACAAGCTTCAATGGTCGTACGTGTCGCCTCCCCGATTCCACGGGCGAGCCGTTCCAGCTGCTTAGGGAAACGTTCCCTAAGAGTAGGGCTGAAGGTACGGCAGGTTCCCATAAGACGGGCCGTTTCGGGGATGACATTACTCGTCTCACCGCTTTGGAAAGACGTAATGCCAATGACGGCAGCATCAAGGGCCTTGGTTTCCCTGCTCACCAAGGTCTGGACAGCATTATAGTAGGCAACACCAGCCGCTATAGGTCTATGGCTTCTTCCGGATGGGCCCCATGACCACCCCTGCCTTTGATGAAAATATCGAAGGTATCGGACGCCGCATGATGGGTCCTTCCTGAAGATTAGCCATCCCATAGGGCAGCATGCCTTGGATATGGATGGCAATCATGCGGGTAATCGCTTTTACAAGAGGATCCTCTTTCATATGAAGGGCGCCGCTGTCGGCGATATATTCCTCGGCTGGCTGAAAGAGGAACCGCACGGTCAGGGGAAGGTCATCCTTTTTTTCCGCAAGGAGACGGGCCGTCACAAGGAGCATGGCAATATGCGTATCATGACCGCAGGCGTGCATGCATCCTTGATTTTGCGACACGTAAGGCGGATGGGCGGCTTCCGTTAGGGGGAGGGCGTCAATATCAGCTGATGCCAAGGACGACATCCTTGTTCCTTGCGCCTTCTAGCGTGGCAATCACCCCGGTTCCTGTTGAAACGACGGCAGGAATCCCCCATTTATCCAGATATTCGAGGATTTTTTGCTGTGTCCGCCTTTCTTTCCAAGATAGTTCCGGATGGGCATGAAAGTCACGTCGCAGGGTGACGAGTTCCTTAAAGGCCTGTTGGGCCCGGCTTAGGTTCGCATTCATAGGAAGGCTCCTTTCCCTAAAAAAGAGGCCATTGCCTGCGCAACAGCCTCCTTCATCTTTTCTTTATTTCTTTTCATTGTTCGGGTCAAACCACAGTCCCGTATTGTTCTTCTTCATATATTCAGCAAATTCTGGGGACTTGTAGGCTGCAGCAATGTCCTTAGCCCACTGGGCATCTTTGTTCTTGTCGCTCACAACGAGCTGGAGCAGGAGGTGCGGCAGGATGGTTTCCTTCAAAAGGGCCGTACTGGGATCGATTTTGGCATTATAGACGATGGACCCGGTGATGACAATATAGGCAAAATCAGTACGGACGGAAGGAATATTGAGGGATTTCATTTCCGTAAATTTCAGGTGATGGGGATTTTCCACAATATCCTGCTGGGTGACCGTCGCAAGATCCTTTTTCGGATCCAATTTGATCCAGCCGGCCTTCTGGAGCAGGGCATAGGCACGGGCCGTATTGGAAGCGTCATTAGGGACCGCAATGGTATCTCCATCCGCAACCTGGTCAAGGCTTGTCTTACTGCCTGCGTAGATTCCAGCCGGCACCGTCGGGATTGGGGTCAGGGCAACAAGATGACCCCCCTGCTTCTTATTGAAGTTTTCCATATAGCCGTATGCTGCTCGACATTAAAGTCCACTTCCCCTTCATTGAGGGCGATATCCGCCTGGAGCAGGTCACTCATATCCTTGCCCGTAATCTTATAGCCTTTTTTCTCCAAGATGGGCTTGACCCCTTTTTCAAAAAGGTCGCTGTACGGTCCCTGGGATTTACTGAAGGTCAGTTCCTTCTTATCCGCGGCTTGTTTCTTATCGCTGCCGCAGCCTGCGGCCAGACCGGCAAAGACAAGGACGGCAAGGGCTGCACCCAGCGTTTTTTTCCACTTCGTAAGATTCATGATGATTCCTCCCTATTCATGATTTCTTGATTTAAAGGCAAAATGGTTGCCCACGGTTTGGATGATCTGCACAAAGATAATGAGGATGACTACCGTTAGAAACATGAGCGGTGTATTCATCCGTTCATAGCCATACGTCAAGGCCAGATCCCCGACGCCGCCGGCTCCAATTGCACCGGCCATGGCCGTGGCCCCTAAAAGGCCGATTGTCCCTGTCGTAATGGAAAGGATGAGGGATCCTTTTGCTTCCGGCAGGAGAAAATACCAAATGATTTCAAAATAGGATGCTCCCATCGCCTGAGCGGCTTCAATGATGCTCGATCGACATCAAGCAGGGAGTTTTCAAAAAAGACGCGTGAGATAAGGTGCAATGAAGATGACAAGAGGCACCAAAGCAGCTGTTGTCCCAATCCTTGTTCCAACAACCATCTTGGTCAGGGGCATGATAAAGACCATGAGGATGATGAACGGAACGGAACGAACCGTGTTGATGATCGTATTGAGGATCCCATAGATGAAACGGTTCGGCAGGATGCTGTCGCTTCTTGTAAGTACCAGGGCAAAAGCATGATCATGGCAAGGACTGTGCCGGCAGCAAGCGATACAAAAACCATGTAGCAGTCTGTTTGGCTGCCAGGATCAGCTGCGCATTGGAAACGCCAAGTTCCGGCATTACGCATCAACCTCCTTCCAACTAAGACCATGCTCATCAAAATATGCCTTGCTTTTGGGACGCCATCATGTTCGTTGATGACTTCAATGATAAACAGTCCCAATGCCTCCCCCTGCAGTTCACAGACATTGGCAAAAAGGATATTGGTTTCAACGCCCAGATCATGATTGAGATGATAAAATAGGTTTTCCGCTGCTTCGTCCCCTAGGAAGCGAACCCGGAGAAGCTGGTAGGGCCTTGATTCAGCCTTTAGTTTTTCAAGAACGGACTGCGGCACTTCATTGGGGATGACCGTCTTTACAAAACGTTTCGTGATTTCTTTCTGGGGATCGCTAAAAACATCCAGAACAGATCCCTGCTCCACGACGCGCCCTAATTCCATAACAGCCACCCGATTGCAGATCTTTTGGATGACGTCGATCTCGTGGGTGACGATAAGGATCGTAATGCCCAGCTCCTTATTGATGCGTTTTAGGAGCTGCAGGATCTGCTCCGTTGCCACGGGATCCAAGGCACTTGTCGCTTCATCGCACAAGAGAATGGATGGGTTCGTCGAAAGCGCCCTCGCAATACCCACACGCTGTTTCTGCCCGCCTGAAAGCTGACTGGGATAGGCATCCTTCTTGTCAGAAAGACCCACAAACTGGAGCAGTGTCGTTACGGTCCGCTCCATCTGCACCGCATCAGTTTTGTTGAGAATCAGGGCAGGGCGACATTTTCATAGACGGTTCGGCTTTCCAACAGATTGAACTGCTGGAAAACCATGCCGATTTTCTTTCTCATGCGCCGCAGTTCATCATGGCTTTGCGCCAAGATATTGACGCCATTGATGAGAACTTCCCCCTCTGTGGGATCCTCCAAGCGGTTCACCATGCGCAGGAGCGTCGATTTTCCGGCGCCGCTGAATCCAATGACACCAAAGATATCCCCATCTGCAATGGAAAGGTTCACATCCTGAAGGGCATCTATCATGCCTGATGCTGAAGAAAAGCGTTTGCTAAGATGCTTGAATTCAATCATGGGTTCCTCTCTCCTTCCTGATGATGATTGGCGTGGGGGGACAGACAAAACCGCCCCAGCGTTCCGCTGCTTTTTTCTTTTGGATGAACACGGCAAATTCCCTCTTTTCCCCAAAAAAGAAAACCCCCGCCTCCTAAGAGACGACGGTTCGTGGTTCCACTCTCATTCACTGGGAAAGGTCCCAGTCTTACGTCCTTGGTAACGGGGCGGGCCCCGTGACAGCTTACTGTTTATTTCAGCCATCCAGCTCGCGGAGGCATTCCCACAAGAACTGGATCCGAACCTGCTTGCACCGGTGTGCAGGTCTCTCTAGCGGCCATTTCCTATGGTACTTGTTCCGTTCCTTGCCTTTCACAATATGTGCATATCATACTATTAAACTATGTATTTGTCAACAAGTCAGCAATCTTTTACTGAAAAAACTTTGAGTTCTATGTTGATACAATAACAGATGGATTATATCACATCTTTATCATTTTGTGTAATATTATTATTGATATGATTTTTAATCTACCAGAAGGATGGAAAGTCTTTGGCATACAAAAAAGACCTGGAACGAAGAGAGGTACGTTCCAGATCTTAAGGTGCCTTAAAAAGGCTGTACAGGGGAGATCAATCTATGACAAGCTTAGGGGAAAGGCTCATGCCAGAACTTTCCCAAGCTCCTTACACTGTGTTAGGCCAGCATCATCAGGGGATCCGTTGAGGATCAAGGGATCGGCGGCAAGCGTAGCTCCGCTTGCGACAGCATCATCTTTCCAGTAGTCCATCCATTCACCGGTGCCCCACCCGTAAGAGCCAAAAAGAACGATGGATTTACCGGACAGTTTTCCTTTGACATCATCCCACATCGGCTGGAATTCACTTTCTTCAAGAACTTCGCTTCCCATGGCGGGACAGCCAAAGGCAAGGCCATCATAGGTACTGGGATCAAGGCTTGCAGCTTCCGTGGCTGTCATGACAGAAACATCAGCACCCGCTTCTTTCATGCCTTCGGCAACAGCGTTGGCCATTGCTTCCGTATTGCCCGTTCCGCTCCAATAAATTACAGCTGTTTTTTTCATGTCAATCGTCCTTTCGCAAATTCTGAGGTATCAAAAATGGTCCCATGGGAAACTTACGCTACAAGAAGCCGTTCCAGCGGGCTGCCTTGGGCATAACATTCACAATAAACACGGGTACATTTCTGGCATTTTTCAAAAAAGTGCCGTGCCCGGGCGGGGTTGGTGTAAGCTTTCCAACAGCCCGAGCAGAGGCCTTTTTCCTTGGGAGAAGCCATGTACGCCTTCACATCATCCAGGGGATAATCAAGGAGAACTCCAATTTCATGGGGGAAGGAAGCCCGCTTTGCGAGTCGTAAGGAAATCTCGGTTAGGTGATCCTGCCAGTGGGAACCGGTATAGCCCAAAGAGCTGAAAAATTCCGGCACCCCATCCTCCTTCATGATGCGGTCAAGGTGACAGGGACGATATACGAACAGAAGGCCGCTTCGCTTTACCATGTCAAAGCTCAGCATTTCGAGGAAAAGGTTCCTTTTCGCCAGCCGTATGGCAATCCGGCTGATCAAGCAAAGGGGCTGACCAAAGGCGGAAAGACAAAGCGGAAGAGACTTGCCGCTTTGAGTCCAGCCAATGTCGCGCACACTGCCGAACAAGTTCCATCTCCAAAAGGCGCTCCATACGTACCTCCCGATCCGCCCGTCCCGCTTCGTTCCAGGGGAGTGAAAACGAAGCGGAAGTCAGCGGAAAATTAGTTGTAATTAGTTCAAACTAACCAATACACATGAAAGAAAAGAGGGTTAAAAGAACTGTGTTGAACTGTTGGTTAGTCTTTACTAACTGTGCATAGTATAACATGAGTCTTTTCCCTTTGCAACCCCTTTTTTAAAAAAATCCATTTCTTTTAAAAAGTCTGTTTTTCCCGTTCTTATCCTATTTTTTATGGACTGCCCCTGCTGCAGTCTTTGTAAGATGATCTTTTGATGAGTTATTATTGACAAACTCACTGTCTGTGGGTATACTCTCAAATTAATTCATACTTACGCAGTATATTTTATGCAGAAAGGACGTACATTATGGAACTTCACTTTTTCAAGGAATTTCTCATGATCAGTCACCCCACCACCGTTTTTCTTCTCCTCGTTTTTCTTTTGATTCTCGCCATGATCCATCATTTGGAGAAAAAAGGCACCTCTTTTGGAAAACTCGTGACCATTGGCACCGTATCAGGTGCCTCCTAGGGATTTTTATTCAGGTCCTCGCCGGATTTCCGGACGCTCCAACAAAAGTGGTCTTTATTAAGGAGGCCACCAAATGGTATTCCCTTGTCGGCGGCGGGTTCATCGACCTCATCCGTATGCTTGTTGTCCCCTTGGTCCTTACTTCCATCATCCACGTCATCCTTCATATGAATGAAGGAACAAACCTCAAGAAACTCGTTGGCGCCATGCTTGCCACAAACCTCGGTATGGTAGCCTTGCGGCCATCGTTGGACTGTCCCTGGGCAGCCTCTTTGGTCTCGGTGCCGGCTCAAGCGCTGTAGAAGGCGCCAGCAAGATGCGTGACGTAAAGCCTGTCGTCGATACGTTCCGGGCCCTGATTCCGATGAATCCGGTCAAGGCCATGGCCGATACGAATGTCATTGCCGTCGTCATCTTTGGCGTTGTCATTGGCGGCATTGCCCAGCTCATCAAGAAAACCGGCACAAACAGCCTGGAGGCCTTTACAAAGCTCTTTGACGAGCTCCACCTCATCATGGGATGGGCCTGTGATTTTATCATTGGCTCATGCCTTATGGCGTGGTTGCCCTGCTGGCAAATACCCTTGCCACAAGAGGCCTTAAAGCAGTCATGGATATGGGCCTTTTCATCCTCCTGCTGTATCTGGGCCTTGCCATTATGTTTGCTGCAGAAGCGCTCCTGCTCACCGTTTTTGGGGTAAACCCTCTCACCTATTTCAAGAAAGCCAAAAGTCCCCTTGTCCTTGCCTTTACTTCCCGTTCTTCCATGGGCGTCCTGCCCCTTACGGTCGAAACCCTCACCCACCGTCTTGGCGTTTCAACAACGACGGCCAATACGGTAGCAAGTTTTGGGACAACGGCAGGAATGCAGGGCTGTGCAGGGGTCTTCCCCGGCCTGGTTGTGGTCTACATTGCCAATGTATCCGGTATTCCTTTTGACCTGACCTTATTTATCATGAGCATAGTGGTTATTGCCTTAGGGTCCATCGGCATTGCGGGTGTTCCCGGTACAGCGACCATGGCCGCTTCCGTCTCCCTCAGTGGGACTGGTCTTGGCGCCTACTTCTCCTCCATCTCCCCCGTCCTTGCCATTGATCCGATCATCGATATGGGCCGTACCATGCTGAACGTATCCGGATCCATGACAAACGCCATTGTCGTGGATAAGATCATGGGAACCTTTGACGAAGAAGCCTTCAAAAAAGAATAAGGTAGGATCAAAAAAGCCTCTGCCGCAATGGCAGGGGCTTTTTTGTTGGATGGCTGTCCAAGGGCAGGCAGAATGCAGGCTGTGGTACTGGGCTGCTAAAGCCTTACAAAACGACTGCCTAAGACAAGGCTCTGCAGTCAAGCAAGGGACGGTAAGGCGCGGTGCCTGACCGTGTCCTCCGGACAGGGCGCCGAATAGATTTTCGATAACACGGTCCGTGAGCCGAATCACTTTGACGGGGTCTTGCGATTAGCGGTTTTGGACCATCGAAAGATATTCCTCGCTGACCGCTCATATGGAAACGCCAGGCAAAAACTATCCGTCTTATCCCCCACCGAAAGGGCAGGCTTGCTTCATTTTGATGAGGCAACGTACGCCTTTCGGGTTCCCGCCTTGGTCAGGCGAAACGGCATTTTCCGCCCGAGGGACAAAACACGGAGGAAAACCATAACGTAAGCCCTGAACTTAGACGCAAATCCAAGGCTTTTTACGTGCAGGAAGCTGATTCATAAGGAATTTAACAAGAGAGGGCTGCTGCTATGAAAGATCGGCGCGATCTGTGCGCCGAGTAAAAAATAAGAAATGCCCCTTACCAAATGCGCGTTGTGCATTCGGTAAGGGGTATTGCGATTGCAATTTTCTTACAGCGGAAGTTTGTGGATGATAATGGAGAAGATGACCATGATGAAGGTAGCAAGAGGCTGCGTAGCCCCATAAGAAACAGCTGGTTCATCACACTCCAAGGCATCAACAGCAGCGCCAAGGCCCGGGGCACTCGTCATGCCGCCCGTAATGGCACCGGAAAGCAGGGTCCAATTGATACGGAAAACATAATGACCCAATAGGAAGCCGGCAAGAATGGAAATGAGGCAACCAGGGCGGAAATGATAGCCACCATATAGCCATCACCCGTTACAGCATCAACGACACGGAACCCATAGTTGAGGCCCGTTCCGGCAAGAAAGACAGACAGGAAATACGTGCGCATCTTACCAAGGACAGTGCTGTTCATACGGAAATGGATAGGACCAAGCTGACCCAGTGCGCCCAAGGCCAAGGCCACAAGGATAGCGCCGCCCGTCGCGCCGAGGGAGAACCAGCCCAAAGGTCCCATGTAGATGCGGATGGACCCGACCACATACCCTAGGAAGGCGGCAAGGGAAAAACCAATGAAATCCATGGCGACTTCCTGATGTTTTTCCGTCACAAGGCTTGCGTCATTCTTGATATCAAGCGCCTTTGCGCAAAATACCGTTTCTTTTCGTCTTCGACATCAAGGCCAAAGATCTTCGGAATCAGGTTAATGGCAAGGATCAAGAAGAGAACCCCAAAAGGATAACCGATGGAGTGTCCCACGCCAACGCCGGCCTTTGCTCCGTGACAAAGACTTCAACATCTTCTTGGGAAAGGGACTGGGTCCTTCCAGCGTCAGCGGAGCCGGTGCGGATTCATGACGAAGCTTGGCATCACGGACGCGGGCGCTGTTGATGATGGCAATGATCTTTTTTCTGGCTGATTCCGCTGGCTGCCAAATTCCATGCCCAATCGTCTAGCCTCGCTGTCAGACGACTCCGTAGCCGCAGCAAGACCCGTGGAACTTGTCAGGGCGCCCGTATAGGTCCCGGTCATCTGGAAAGGCTCATATCCTGCAGGAGCTGGCTCGAACCATAGGAAGCAACAGCTCCGACAAAGGGAATGAAGATAGCGAGGATAACAAACTGCTTGCCAAATTTCGTCAAGGCATATTTCATATCACTGGCAGCAAGAAGACCCGTCCCCACAATAAAGACAAGAAGGGCAAGATTCATAAGCGGACCGGGGATGACCTTTCCCTGCATGACAGCCATAGCAGAGGCAAAATAGCGGCTTTCTTTAGGAACGCCCGCTGCATATTGGGTCAGGAAATAGCCAATGACCAGACCAACAAACAAGGTTCCTGTAATGCCGAACTTGAATTTTCCAATCTTCAGTTCGCCAAAAAGGTTGCCCAAGGTCATGGTTAAAAATAAGAGGACCAAGGGATTAAAGAAAAATGCGACAAAATTGAAGTCCATACTGTACCCCCTCGATTGAGAAAAATAATAAAATATGAGTTTTTCTCGAATTTTTTTTATATTATACTGAAAAGCTCATGATTCGGACAAGACTTTTCCCATGAACATTTTTTCATCCCCTATGAAAAGCTTTCAACGTTTTTATTTTTAGTATGAAATGAAAAAAAAAGGTTCTATAATAAATGTTGGGGTGAGGAAATATTCTTTCCTCACCCCATTTTTGCATAAAAAAGTGGACATAGACGCATCCACTCTTACAATTAAATCGCCAAACCTAAATGAAAGGAAGATGGCCT
>ENA-OQCE01000200-OQCE01000200.1-human-gut-metagenome-genome-assembly--contig:-NODE-200-length-28884-cov-2.114720_pt1 | contig 28884 bp, 40 predicted proteins | sample MGYA00242495_ERZ504572 | MGnify/ENA primary metagenome ERZ504572 (study PRJEB26092, sample SAMD00036228) | human gut metagenome | host: Homo sapiens | study: EMG produced TPA metagenomics assembly of... | reverse complement strand
GAAAGTCGATCCCGCTTTGCATGCCGAAGTGCTGGAACGCTACAAGAAGCTGAATCTTGCGCCGTATAAGGGTTTCGTCAATCCGAAATATGAGGCGGTGACGGATGCCAACGGTACTATAACAGATGTGACAGTGACTTATGATGAAGGTTATGCGGAACAGATGTTGCGTTATAGCAAAGACTATTCTACATTGCCTTCTGTCAATAAATGATGAACTATGATAGATACTAAAGAGCAGCTGCATCAGCGGCTGAAAGATATAAAGACACAGCTCCGTCTCTCAATGAACGGGGCTGTGTCCCAAAGTATGCGTGAAAAAGGCTGGTATATAAGCTGAACTTTGGCGTGGAGCTGCCCCGTATCAAGGTATTGCTGCCGGTTACGAGAAGGACCACTCTCTGGCTCAGGCTTTGTGGAAAGAAGATATCAGAGAGTGCAAAATATTGGCGGGACTTTTACAGCCAGTAGAGAGTTTCCTCCCCGAGATAGCCGATATCTGGTGGAAGATATCCGTAATATCGAGATTGCAGAACTTACTAGTATGAATTTATTCCAACATCTTCCTTATGCGCCTGCCAAGTCCTTCCATTGGATTGCAAGCGAGGACGAATACACGCAGGTTTGCGGCTTCCTCACCATAGCCCGTCTATTGATGAAGAAAGGGATATGAGTGAACGGGTTGAAAATGAGTTCCTCGACCAGGCAATAACGGCTTTTTTGTCGGGCTCCTATCATGTGCGCAATGCAGCCATGACCGCTATCCGCCGCTTTATGCAGCAAAATGAGGAAAATTCTTTTCAAGTTTGCCGCAGGGTGGAGGGTATGGACAATTCTTCTTCTGATGTAGAACAATTACTATACAATCTTGTAAAAGAGGAGGTTTGTTAGATTAGTTCTATGGTTATAGAGACTGATGCGGTAAGGGAATATTTCCCTTATCGCAATTTTTATCTCTTTCTCGTTTGCTTTCCACAAAAAAAGGATTAACTTTGTTGGCTGTAAAACTGCGCCGTCAAATGGAAAGTCAGAATGTGAAAGATACAGTTAGGCAGATATTCACTGAATATCTGAATGCGAACGGGCATCGGAAGACTCCCGAACGTTATGCCATACTTGACACCATTTACTCCATAGACGGTCATTTTGATATCGACACGCTCTATTCACTGATGGCCGACCAGGAGAATTTCCGCGTCAGCCGTGCAACGCTTTACAATACCATCATTTTGCTTATAAATGCTCGTCTGGTCATCAAGCATCAGTTCGGCAACTCTTCCCAATACGAAAAATCTTATAATCGCGATACACACCATCACCAGATATGCACCCAGTGCGGAAAGGTAACTGAGTTTCAGAACGAGGAGTTGCAGCATGCCATTGAGAATACCAAGCTGAGCCGTTTTAATCTTACGCACTATTCCTTATATATGTATGGGTTGTGCAGCAAGTGTGACCGGGCCAATAAACGGAAGAAAAAGAATAATAACCATAAAAAAGAAAAATGAAAGTAGACGTATTATTAGGATTACAATGGGGCGACGAAGGCAAAGGCAAAGTCGTTGATGTGTTAACTCCGAGATACGATGTCGTAGCTCGTTTCCAGGGCGGACCGAATGCCGGACATACACTCGAGTTTGAAGGGCAGAAGTATGTGCTCCGTTCCATTCCGTCTGGAATATTCCAGGGGGACAAGGTGAATATCATTGGTAACGGTGTAGTGCTTGACCCGGCTCTCTTCAAAGCGGAAGCCGAATCTTTGGAAGCGTCTGGCCATAACTTGAAGGAACGCTTGCACATTTCCAAGAAAGCACACCTCATTCTGCCGACTCACCGCATACTGGATGCTGCATACGAAGCAGCCAAAGGCGATGCAAAGGTAGGAACGACCGGAAAAGGCATCGGACCGACTTATACGGATAAAATCAGCCGTAACGGTGTGCGCGTAGGCGACATTCTGCATGACTTTGACAAGAAGTATGCAGCGGCCAAGGCCCGTCATGAACAGATATTGAAGAGCCTGAACTATGAGTATGAACTTGCAGAAATGGAGAAGGCATGGTTCGAAGGTATCGAATACTTGAAACAATTCCAGTTGGTGGACAGTGAACACGAGATGAACAATCTGTTGGCTGTCGGCAAGTCTGTATTGTGCGAAGGCGCGCAGGGGACAATGCTAGACATTGATTTCGGTTCTTATCCGTTTGTCACTTCTTCCAATACGGTCTGTGCGGGTGCTTGTACCGGTCTGGGTATTGCTCCCAACAAGATTGGTGAGGTATATGGTATTTTCAAGGCCTATTGTACGCGCGTAGGTGCCGGTCCGTTCCCGACGGAATTATTCGACAAGACCGGTGACCAGATTTGCACGCTGGGGCATGAGTTCGGGTCTGTGACTGGACGTAAGCGCCGTTGTGGTTGGATTGACTTGGTGGCATTGAAATACGCCATTATGGTAGACGGGGTTACCAAACTGATTATGATGAAGAGCGATGTGCTCGATTCTTTTGAAACCATTAAGGCTTGTGTAGCTTACAAGATGGATGGGGAAGAGATTGATTACTTCCCGTTCGATATCAACGAGACTATTGAACCGGTTTATGTAGAGCTACCCGGTTGGCAGACGGATATGACCAAGATGCAGAGTGAAGATGAGTTCCCGGAAGAATTCAATGCATATTTGTCATTCCTGGAAGAACAGCTTGGTTGTGCCCATCAAGATTGTTTCCTTGGGACCGGACCGTGAGCAGACCATCGAACGATATACAGAGGAATAATAAAACAAACAGATAACCTTAGGCACGGATTACACGGATTTCGCGGCTTCATCTGAAGAACCGTGGGTGTCCGGATAATCCGTGCCTTTTTTATTTATTGCCATGAAAACACGTCTTTTGTCTTTTTTACTGCTGTTGCTCCTTGTGCCCTCCGCACAGTCGCAGACTTATCAGCCGACGGAGGAAAATCTGAAATCCCGTCAGGAGTTTCGTGACAACCGATTCGGTATCTTCCTGCATTGGGGGATATACAGCATGCTGGCTACTGGAGAATGGACCATGACGAACAAGAACCTTAATTATAAGGAGTATGCCAAACTGGCGGGAGGCTTCTATCCTGCCAAGTTCGATGCCGCCAGATGGGTGTCAGCCATCAAAGCGTCCGGGGCAAAGTATATCTGCTTCACGTCCCGGCATCACGATGGCTTTTCCATGTTCCACACACGCTTTTCCGATTACAATATTGTGGATGCCACCCCTTTTAAGCGGGATATTCTGAAAGAATTGGCAGACGAGTGCCACAAGCAAGGTATCCGTCTGCATCTCTACTATTCGCACATTGACTGGTATCGCGAAGATGCTCCGTGGGGACGCACCGGACGTGGAACGGGACGGCCGAATCCGAAGGGCGACTGGAACAGCTACTATAAATTCATGAACAACCAGCTGACCGAGTTGCTCACTAATTATGGAAAAATAGGTGCCATCTGGTTTGATGGCTGGTGGGACCAGGACCAGAATCCGGATTTCGATTGGCAACTGCCCGGGCAATATGCCATGATACACCGCCTGCAACCGGCTTGCTTGGTTGGGAACAACCATCATCAAGCACCGTTTGCCGGCGAGGACATCCAGATATTCGAGCGCGACCTGCCGGGAGAGAACCGTGCCGGCCTTTCCGGGCAGGATATCAGCGCCTTGCCCCTTGAAACCTGCGAGACGATGAATGGAATGTGGGGATATAAGATTACGGACCAGGATTATAAATCCACCAAAACGCTGATACATTACCTGGTGAAGGCTGCGGGTAAAGATGCCAATCTGCTGATGAATATCGGTCCTCAGCCGGACGGTGAGCTGCCTGCTGTTGCATTGGAGCGTCTGGCAGAAGTAGGGGAATGGATGAAGGTATACGGTGAAACCATCTACGGAACCCGTGGCGGCTGCATTGCTCCGCATCCTTGGGGAGTCACTACACAAAGAGAAAATAAATTATACGTGCATATTCTCGAATTGCAGGATAAGGCTCTCTTCCTGCCGTTGGAAGGCAAGAAAGTGAGGAAGGCAGTGGGGTATGCCGACCGTCTTCCAGTGAAGTTCCGTAAGTGTGAAGGAGGGTGATGCTTTACTTGCCGGAGGTTCCGACGGATATCGATAAAGTGATAGAGGTGGAGATTGAAAAATAAATTATAAATCAGAAATCTTTAATTCTTCCTAAAAGATAAAGGAAACGCTGGCATTGCTCACCGTTTCCTTTTATTTTTGGCAGACTATTTGTTATACAATAAGAAACGACTGATTTATTCACAATTTAAAGAAAGAAAATTATGGGAACAGGAATGATAGGAATGCAATGGATTATTTTTATCGGTATTGCCGTCGTCAGCTGGCTGGTACAGATGAATCTTCAGAACAAATTCAAGAAGTACTCTAAAATCCCTACCGGCAACGGAATGACGGGAGCAGACGTGGCTTGAAGATGCTGCACGATAATGGCATCTACGATGTGACTGTGACGCATACTCCTGGACATCTGACCGACCATTATAATCCTGCCAATAAGACAGTAAACCTGAGTGAGAGTGTTTATAGCAGTAACAGCATCATGGCTGCTGCCGTTGCAGCCCACGAATGTGGCCACGCTGTGCAGCATGCGTGTGCATACGCTCCGTTGACAATGCGCAGCAAACTGGTGCCGGTAGTCTCTTTCGCCTCACAGTGGATGACGTGGCTGCTGCTGCAGGTATTTGATGCTGAACTCCTTCCCGCAACTGTTACTGGCGGGTATTATACTGTTTGCGTTGACTACTTTGTTCAGCTTCATCACCTTGCCGGTGGAAATTAATGCAAGTAAGCGTGCGCTGGTATGGCTTAGCAATTCCGGCATTACAAATTCATATAATCATGCACAAGCGGAAGATGCACTGCGTTCGGCTGCCTATACGTATGTAGTGGCTGCTCTCGGTTCGCTTGCTACCTTGATTTATTATATCATGATATTCTTGGGACGCAGAGATTAAGTATATGATGCAGACATAAAAACAGACCATCTGTTCCATACGGACAGATGGTCTGTTTGCTTTAGATGGATAGTCTGTTTATATCAAACAGCTCATCTGTTGTGTATTATTCAACCTTTTCTGTAAAGGTGTAAGTTCAAAGCTTGTTTTTGTCACTTTTATACTGCAGTAATGGCATAAAGATAAACATTCTCTTTTCTCAATCAATAAAATACTGTAACTTTGTCGTCCGATTTTTAAAATGATTGAACTGATTATGGCTGCAAAACCAAGTATTCCGAAAGGAACCCGTGACTTCTCGCCCGTAGAAATGGCGAAGCGTAACTATATATTCAATACGATTCGTGAAGTGTATCACCTCTATGGCTTCCAGCAGATAGAAACGCCCTCAATGGAAATGCTTTCTACCTTGATGGGGAAGTATGGTGAGGAAGGTGACAAGCTCTTGTTCAAAATACAGAATTCTGGTGATTATTTCTCCGGACTTACGGACGAAGAACTGTTGAGCCGTAATGCAGTGAAGCTTGCCAGTAAGTTCTGCGAGAAAGGTTTGCGCTATGACCTCACAGTACCTTTTGCCCGTTACGTGGTGATGCACCGCGATGAAATAACTTTCCCTTTCAAACGTTATCAGATACAACCCGTGTGGCGTGCCGACCGTCCGCAGAAAGGGCGTTATCGTGAATTCTATCAATGCGATGCCGACGTGGTAGGCAGCGATTCCTTGCTGAGCGAAGTGGAACTGATGCAGATTGTAGATACGGTATTTACCCGCTTCGGCATCCGTGTTTGTATCAAGATTAACAACCGCAAGATATTGAGTGGCATTGCCGAAATCATCGGTGAGTCTGACAAGATTGTGGATATTACTGTGGCCATCGATAAGTTGGATAAGATAGGTCTAGATAATGTCAATGCCGAGTTGAAAGAGAAAGGCATCAGTGACGAGGCTATCGCTAAACTGCAACCTATCATTTTGTTGAGCGGAAGTAATGAAGAGAAACTCGCAACTCTGAAGGAGGTCCTTGCTGCCAGCGAGACTGGACTGAAAGGTGTGGAGGAAAGTGAATTTATCCTTTCCACTTTGAAGAATCTCGGCTTAAAGAATGAAATCGAGTTGGACTTGACATTGGCTCGTGGCTTGAATTACTATACCGGCGCCATCTTCGAAGTAAAGGCGCTTGATGTGCAAATCGGCAGTATCACCGGTGGAGGACGTTACGACAATTTGACGGGTGTATTCGGCATGTCCGGTGTCAGTGGTGTAGGCATCTCGTTCGGTGCAGACCGCATCTTTGATGTGCTGAATCAGCTCGACCTTTATCCGAAAGAAGCAGTGAATGGTACTCAGCTGTTGTTTATCAACTTTGGTGAGAAAGAAGCTGCATTCTCCATGAATGTACTTGCCGGGGTTCGTGCGGCAGGTATTCGTGCCGAGATTTTCCCGATGCAAGCAAGATGAAGAAGCAGATGGGGTATGCGAACTCTAAAGCCATTCCGTTTGTGGCTTTGGTAGGGGAGAATGAGATGAATGAGGGTAAGGTGACATTGAAAAACATGGAGACCGGTGAGCAGAAAATGGTCACTCCCCAAGAGTTGGTTAGCGAACTGAAATAATAAAAACATGAAATACATTTAAAAAGGAGCATAAAGTTGCTCCTTTTTTTGTATATTTATGGCACGAATATAAGTATTTGTAATAGTGGCGTAGGAGAAATGAAACATCCTGCATTTATCTTTGTACTGACAAAAAAGGAGGTTCTTATGGTTTCTGTTGAGCTTAAGCAAGAAAAACACAATGCCCTCGTCAGTTTCCTGATGATTGTCATAGCGGTATTGTTCCTGCTCTATATGGGCAGTTCATTAGTGCATTCTACAAAAGCGTTCTGGGAAAATTATTCCATAGAAGAGCTGCTGGAATAGAAGGAATTCAAGTCAAATCACTACCTTTGTCGGCAAAACATACTGCCGATGATACTTTATTTTACCGCAACCGGAAACTCACACTGGATTGCAGAATTGCTTGCAGAGGCTACGCATGATACTGCCGTCAGCATTGTTGATTGCCTTAAGCAAGGCCTGATACCCGCAGAGCTGTCAAAAGCTGACAGAGTGGGTATTGTTTTTCCGGTGCACTCATGGTATGCCCCCCGTGTCTTGATTGATTTTTTGTCGCAGCTCCGGTTGCCGGACTGCCGTTATCGTTATGCCGTGTGTACATGCGGGGACGATGTGGGAAAGGGAATGAACCGTCTGGCGGAGCATTTTCCGTTGGATGCTGCTTGGTCTGTTGCAATGCCTAATACCTACGTACCGATGTTCGACTTGGACGATGAGGCGCTTTGTCGTAAGAAGATAGAGAATGCACGGCTTGCCATTACTTCAATTGTGGAGGATGTCATTGCACGGAAGAAGGCTTGGAACGTGCATGAAGGCGGTGCTGCCTGGCTGAAAACGTATGTAGTGAATCCTTTGTTTGTACGTTTCATCATTGGTAGCAAGGGATTTCATGTAGATGAAGGCTGTATCTCTTGCGGAATATGCAGTAAATCTTGTCCGGTAGGTAATATCCGGTTGGTGGATGGGCGTCCGGTGTGGGGAAAGCACTGCATTCATTGTATGGCTTGTTTGCATTTTTGCCCCCGGAAAGTGATACAGTATGGAAAAGCGACACAGAAGAAGGGAAGATACCGGTTGGGAGATTATCTTTGTCGCTTTACCACTCCCACATAAATCAGCAGAATAACATTCATTACCAGTGCGTAGATAATGGCAGGTATTGCAATAATGTCATTGTTGAATACAAACGGGCTACTGGCAACGGCAATTGCCTGTGCGGCATTTTGCATACCGATTTCTATAATGAGTGTACGTTGTTCTTTTCGGTTGAGGTACATGGACTTCGATAGCAGTACGCCGCCTCCTATAGCCAGCAGGATAAGAACGGAGATGCAGATTCCTAGTTTGCCGAATTGGTCGGTGATGGTGGAATGGTGCTGTATGAAGAAGATAGTCGCCAGCAGGATAAGTGCGGGAAAAGCTATCTTCGACAATGTCTTATGAATCCTTTCTGCCATTTGCGGACGGTAACGCTTTGTGAGTATACCGGCTACAATGGGAAGGAGCATCAGGGCCAGGTTCTGTATGATGAGGCTGCCTATAGGGAGATGGACGTCTATGTTCAGATTGTTATCTACATAGTGTGTGGCGGATTCCATAATCATGGGGATGGTGAATAATGTGATAATACTGCTGCATGCCGTCAGTGACACGGACAATGCTACGTCTCCTTTAGCTATCATGGAGAAGATGTTGGATGAACTGCACCTGGCGAGCAGGCTATGAGCATGATGCCGATAAAAAACAAAGGTTCGAGCTGGAAGACATGTCCTAAAGCAAATGCCAGCGTCGGCAGTAGGATAATTTGACCTGCCAGTCCGGCAATGATGGGGCGGGGGCGTTTTGCGGAACAGTTTAAAGTCTTCGGTTTGTAATGTCAGTCCCAGTTCAAACATCAATAAGGTAAGAATGGGGAGGACTATCCATATTGCATTCATAAGTCAAATCATTTTGGAGGCTGCAAAGATAGCAAATCTTGTTTATACTTTGTCATTTTGTCAGTCTTTGTCTGCCAAACAAACAGCTTGTCGGTTTGGCACGGTTTTCGTAAGTTGTTTATTGCTTGTTTAAAGCGAAATTACTATTATAATAAATGTATAACATATAAAACAAAAAGACTATGAACATTAAACCATTAGCAGACAGAGTGCTGATACTCCCTGCACCTGCAGAAGAAAAGACAATTGGCGGTATCATTATTCCTGATACAGCGAAAGAGAAACCTTTGAAAGGTGAAGTTATTGCAGTAGGCAACGGAACAAAAGACGAAGAAATGGTGTTGAAGGTTGGTGATACGGTACTGTATGGCAAATATGCCGGTACGGAACTGGAAGTGGAAGGAACCAAGTACCTCATCATGCGTCAAAGCGACGTACTCGCTGTTTTGGGATAATCAATTTATAAATAGTAAACCTGATAAATAGTAAAAACATTATGGCAAAAGAAATATTATTCAATATCGATGCCCGCGACCAACTGAAGAAAGGTATCGATACACTGGCAAATGCAGTAAAAGTAACGCTCGGCCCGAAAGGACGTAACGTAATCATCGAAAAGAAATTCGGCGCTCCCCACATCACAAAGGACGGTGTAACAGTAGCCAAAGAAGTGGAACTGGCCGATGCTTACCAGAATACCGGTGCACAACTGGTTAAGGAAGTTGCTTCCAAGACAGGTGACGATGCTGGTGACGGTACAACTACCGCTACCGTATTGGCTCAGGCTATCGTAGCCGAAGGTTGAAGAACGTAACTGCCGGTGCAAGCCCGATGGATATCAAACGCGGTATCGACAAGGCTGTTGCCAAAGTGTTGAGTCTATCAAGAGCCAGGCCGAGATGTAGGTGACAACTATGATAAGATTGAACAGGTAGGTACGGTATCTGCCAACAACGACCCGGTTATCGGTAAGCTGATTGCAGACGCTATGCGTAAGGTTTCCAAAGACGGTGTTATCACTATCGAAGAGGCTAAGGGTACGGATACCACTATCGGTGTAGTAGAAGGTATGCAGTTCGACCGCGGTTATCTTTCTGCTTATTTCGTTACCAACACTGAAAAGATGGAATGCGAAATGGAGAAACCGTACATCCTGATTTACGATAAGAAGATTTCCAACCTGAAAGATTTTCTGCCTATCCTCGAACCGGCTGTACAGACTGGCCGTCCTCTGTTGGTAATTGCAGAAGATGTGGATAGCGAGGCTCTGACTACATTGGTTGTAAACCGTCTGCGTTCTCAGTTGAAGATATGTGCAGTGAAGGCTCCGGGCTTCGGCGACCGTCGCAAGGAAATGCTGGAAGACATTGCCGTATTGACAGGCGGTGTTGTAATCAGCGAAGAAAAAAGGCTTGAAACTGGAACAGGCTACTATCGAAATGTTGGTACTGCCGACAAGGTAACTGTTTCTAAAGACAATACGACTATCGTGAACGGTGCCGGTGCAAAAGAAAATATCAAGGAGCGTTGCGAACAAATCAAGGCTCAGATTGCTTCTACCAAGTCCGACTATGACAAGGAGAAATTGCAGGAACGTCTTGCCAAGTTGTCAGGCGGTGTGGCTGTTCTCTACGTAGGTGCTGCTTCCGAAGTGGAAATGAAAGAGAAGAAAGACCGTGTAGACGATGCTCTCCGCGCTACTCGTGCCGCTATCGAAGAAGGTATCGTAGCAGGTGGTGGTGTGGCTTACATCCGTGCGCTCGAAGCATTGGAAGGTTTGAAGGGTGACAATGCCGACGAAACTACCGGTATCGACATCATCAAACGTGCCATCGAAGAGCCTTTGCGCCAGATTGTAGCCAACGCCGGTAAGGAAGGTGCTGTTGTAGTACAGAAAGTTCGTGAAGGCAAAGCCGACTTCGGTTACAATGCACGTACCGATGTTTACGAAAACCTGCACGCTGCCGGTGTGGTAGACCCTGCTAAGGTTACTCGTGTGGCTCTGGAAAATGCCGCTTCTATCGCAGGTATGTTCCTTACTACCGAATGTGTGATTGTCGAGAAGAAAGAAGATAAGCGAAATGCCGATGGGTGCTCCCGGAATGGGCGGTATGGGCGGAATGATGTAATATCGTTTTCCCTTGATTTCTTAATCATATAAATTGACCGCGATGTCTTGCATAAAGGCGTCGCGGTTTTTTTATGTTGGATAATATTGTTTCCTTTGCATATTCATTTCAACAATAAAACAGAAAAGACCATGAGAAGTTTTGCTTCAGATAATAATTCGGGGGTGCATCCTTTGGTAATGGAAGCGCTGAATAGGGCCAACCGGGACCATGCAGTGGGATATGGTGATGATGTATGGACGGAAGAGGCTGTCCGCAAAATCAGGGAAGCTTTTATTCCGGATTGCGAACCGTTGTTTGTATTCAATGGAACCGGCAGCAATGCTGTTGCCTTACAGTTATGCACGCGTCCTTATAATTCGATAATATGTGCGGAAACTGCGCATATTTATGTAGATGAGTGCGGCGCTCCTGCCCGCATGACAGGCTGTCAGATTCGTCCGGTTGCCACTCCCGACGGAAAGCTGACTCCTGAGTTGGTACATCCTTATCTTTGTCATTTCGGCGAGCAGCATCATTCCCAGCCGGGAGCTTTTTATATCTCACAATGTACGGAGCTGGGAACTATTTACCGGCCCGATGAAATCCGTGCGTTGACGGAACTGGCGCACCGGCACGGCATGTATGTCCATATGGACGGCGCCCGTCTGGCAAATGCCTGTGCGGCCCTTAACCTTAGTTTCAGGCAGTTGACGGTAGATTGCGGCATTGATATTCTTAGTTTTGGCGGAACGAAAAACGGGTTGATGCTTGGCGAAAGTGTAATTATCTTTAATCCGGCTTTAAAGAAAGAGGCTTGTTTTGTACGCAAGCAGTCGGCGCAGCTCGTATCGAAACTCCGTTACCTGTCCTGTCAGTTTACTGCTTATCTCACGGACGACCTTTGGTTGAAGAACGCTTCACACGCCAATCGTATGGCGCAGCTTTTATATGCCGGATTGGAAAGAAGTTGCCCGGAGTACGTTTACGCAGAAAGTGGAAAGTAACCAACTGTTCCTGACAATGCCCCGTCCGGTAATTGACAGCTTGTTGAAAGACTACTTCTTCTACTTCTGGAATGAAGAAGAGAATGAGATACGTTTCGTTACCTCTTTTGACACTACGGAACAGGATATAGAAGAACTGCTACACGCCATTAGACGTTATTGTCATTAAGCGGTATTCATGTTTTGCCATATAAAAAAGCCCCCGAACCTTCACAGGCAAGGGGCTTGACTTAGACCTTTCCCTCTTTTTAGGGGGTGAGGGAAAGGCTTACTGAAAACAAACAGATTTACTTTACCTTAAAATACCTTTGATTGATAACCTTTTAACTAACCTTCTTTATAATGCTGAATTTGTCTTAATACCTATTGCTTCGAGTATGGGGGTAAAGGTATAACCTTTACGTTTCAATGTTTTTATCAATTTATCCAAATAGCTGTTGTAAAATTTATCCGTACGGCGGTTGTCTGTTCCGAAGTGTATCAGCATCAAATGTCCGTTCAGGCCCTCTTTCTTCTCTACTTCCATGATTTTGTTGTAGATGAACTTGCTGCTCCGGTATTTCTGTCCCATATCGGGGGTGGTATAATCTGCATTGCTCATGGTTCCGGGAGTATAGTTGACGACTTGTATTCCCATATTTTTTGCCCAGGCGGCTATCTCCTTGTTATAATATTCATAGGGCGGAATGTATATCGGGGCATCTTTATATTCAATACCGGCCTTGCGCATGGCTTCGTAGCTTTTCAGCATATCCTTTTCAAATTCCTCGCGGGTAACCAATAAGGAATCGCGGTTCTCCCACGGCATATAGAGCAGATGTCCGTAGCTATGGCTGCCTACCAGATGCCCTTCGTCGAGCAGCCGTTTTACTATTTCGGGGTAAAGCTCGTAAAATTCGCCGGTAAAGAAGAAGCTTCCTTTGATACCGTGCCTTTTCAGGGTACTGATAATGGCATCCGCACCGTCAGCCTTGTCGGCTGCTGTGAATACGAGGCTGATTTGTTTTTTAGACGGGTCAGTACGCACGATACCGCCATTGACGTATGCATTTTTGTCTGCTGATGCACCTGCCTGTTTCATGCCTTCTTTCTGCATGGCAGAGAGATAATAGGTGAGGCAGGCGGTTCCGTCCATGGTCGGTTCATTGGTGGAATAGTCGTGGAGTGCATCGTGGTATACCATCAGGTCCGGTTGAAAGCGTTCGTAATCCTGTCCGGGCGTACCGGGAATGCCGGTCATGTTTACGCCTCGCAGCCCCTCGAATATGCTGCGGTATACGGGGCCGTCCACCAGTCCGCCTGTCGTATTGCCTACGCCTGCATTGAGCAGGGAGGAGTGGGGTTGCGAAGGGTAATCGCCGTAAAGCGGCAGTTCCACAATCATGCTTGTTCCCCACGGATTACAGCCGAACAGCCAGTCGCGGAGGGCGGCTTCCATTTCGGCATAAGTCTCATCGCCGGTTGTCTCGCGGTAGAGACGGCATTGTGTCAACATGGCAGTAGTCAGGTTGTTGGAACACCAGATGTAGGGAATACCGTGCAGGAAAGGACTTTCGACTGCTTTCTCGTATGTGCGCTCAATGCCGGTGCGCATGTTGCGGATGAACTCTTTGCTGATGCGCGGGTTGTTTACGGTGGCCAGGTGGTAGTGTCCCATGTTCATGAACGGATACCATTGGTAATGGCGGGCGCTGTCGGCACCCATCCACGGAGTGACGGGTTCGCGGCGTCCGTATTCGAGGGCTTGCGACAGGTATTCCGGCTTGCCGGTAGCGTGGTATAGCTCCATGGCTCCGAGTTCCATATCGTCCGTCCAGTTGTCTTCTTCATAGATGTAGGGTGATTTTACGGAAGCGGTCTGGCATGTTCCCGGTTTCTTTACACCTTCCTGATAGGCGGCATCGGCTTTTTCACCGATTTCAGCGGCAAATTCGGGGTAAAACTCTTTCAGTATCCTGGCTCCCAGTGCAAAACAAGCGGCAAACTTGCCGGCTGTACTTGCTACGCCGGTGGTGGCATTGGTGAATTTTCCGCGCACTTGCGGCTCTCCGCTGCAAAAGTAAACGGGGCGACCCTTGCCCGGTCCGTAGCCATAATCCACCTCATCTTTATTGGGCAGGCGCATGCGGCGTGGTCGCGGTCGTCGGCAATCTGGTTGTACAGTTCGCCCGGAGCGGGATTCATGCGGTTCAGCCAGTCCAGCCCCCATTTTATTTCGTCTACTATATCGGGGATGCCGTTTGCTTCCGGCAGTCCGGCTGCATTGTAGGCATCGCCGAATGCCTCGGGGTTTTCCTGGTAGGCAAACATCATTTGGTATATGGCATTGGCGGAAGTCGTGGTATATTGCAGGTAGTCGGTAGCATCGTGCCAGCCGCCGCGCACATCGATGTGTTGCCCGGTTTTTGTGGGGTGGTACACTATGTACCGTCGTGTACGTGGCAACTGTCTTTCAAGAAAGGGTTGTAACCGCAACGTTGCTGGCGCATGTAGTTCAGCAGGAAGTCGGCTGTGCCGTTATATACCTGCGCATTGATAGGGAAGCGTGGAGAAACTGCTTTTCCCGCTTTCAGGTAATATGTGCCCGGTTCTTGAAAATTACTGAAATCCAACCGGTAAGTACTGCTCATGCTGCCTGATTGGCCGGTAGCTTTGGGCGAAGTAAAAGTGCGTACCGTTTTTCCGGTAAAAGCATCGACCAGTGCGTATTCTTGTACGTCGGTTTTTGTTTCGCTCATGAATACCGCTACTTTAATGGATTGCGGCAGATAGCCAGTTGGTTGATTCTAATCCATTCGTCTGCCTTACACGGGAGTGCGGCAAATGCAAAAATCAGTGTTAAGAGCCGATAATAACGTTTCATAAAATGTTTTTCATTTAAGGTTGTGGGGGTACTATGTAACAAAAGGTTTTACCTAAATGCAAATAAAGCGGTTTCTATCAATTTTAGGAAGATTTGGTGTAAATTATTAGATGATATTATTTGTCATTTACAATATTTTAGAATGAGACAACCTGTATGGTAGGAGTAATTTTGTCAATAAACCCTTGCTTGCCATATGTTTATGTGATATTGAATATCTTTTTAGCTTTCGTTTACGCATTTTAATTTCTTAAAAACAATGTTGGTGTGTTATTTGTTCTATCCATTTTAGAATACAAAACTTATAAACTATGGCTTACATTGATTATTATCAAGTCCTTGGAGTAGACAAAACGGCATCTCAGGATGACATCAAGAAGGCGTTCCGTAAGTTGGCGCGCAAATATCATCCCGACCTGAATCCGAATGACGCTACTGCCAAAGACAAGTTTCAGGCTATCAACGAGGCCAATGAGGTGCTTAGTGATCCTGAGAAAAGAAAGAAGTATGATGAATATGGCGAACACTGGAAGCATGCCGATGAGTTTGAGGCTCAGAAGCGGGCACGGCAACAGGCCGGTGCAGGAGGTTTCGGCGGCTTCGGCGGTGCGGGCTTCGGTGGTCAGGGCGGTGCCGGTTTCGGTACGGACGGGGGCGGTACATACTGGTACTCTTCCGATGGGCAGGAGTTTTCCGGAAGCGGTGCAGACGGCTTCTCCGATTTCTTTGAACAGATGTTCGGACACCGTACACGCGGCGGTGGCGGAGCGAATGCAGGTTTTCGCGGGCAGGACTTCCATGCCGATTTGAACCTGTCGCTTCGGGATGCCGCCCGGACTCATAAGCAGATATTGACGGTGAACGGCAAGAATGTCCGCATCACCATTCCCGCCGGTGTGGCGAACGGCCAGGTCATTAAACTGAAAGGCTATGGCGGCGAGGGTATCAACGGCGGGCCTGCGGGCGACCTGTACATTACTTTCGTGATAGCGGAAGATCCCGTCTTCAAACGCTTGGGCGATGATTTGTATGTAGATGTGGACATCGACCTCTATACGGCATTGCTGGGTGGCGAGAAGTTGGTGGACACATTGGAAGGCCAGGTGAAACTGAAAGTAAAACCCGAAACGCAGAACGGTACGAAAGTCCGTCTGAAAGGGAAGGGTTTTCCGGTATACAAGAAAGAAGGCCAGTCCGGTGACTTGATTGTGACTTATTCCGTAAAGTTGCCGGTGAATCTGACGGAACAGCAGAAAGAAATGTTCCGTAAAATTCAAAGTATGAACTAAAAAGGAGAACGAGTTATGCAGAACGAATTAATTATAGTCAGTGAGTATTGCGACAAGTGTCATATAGAGCCCTCGTTCATTGAGATGTTACAGGAAATCGGTCTGATAGATATCCGGACGGAAGGCGGGGAGCGTTGTTTGCAGTTTGCCCAGTTGCCGGATGTGGAACGTTACAGCCGTATGTATTACGACCTGTCCATCAACATCGAAGGCATTGATGCCATTCATCATTTGCTGGAGCGTATGGAAAGTATGCAGCAGGAGATTTATTCGCTACATAGCAGGTTGAGGCTGTTTGAGGGAATTAAGTAAGTAGTCAGGTAGTAGGACATTTCTGCTTGACTGCTTACTACTTGACGATTCACTTGCTTGACAAAGTCTTTTATATTTCATACATTTGCAGTATGAAACAACAATGTTTTAAAATATCCGCGTAATAACAGCCTGCTGTTTCTTCTAAAAATGAAAGCAAATATTATAGTAAGACAGACAACTGAAGCGGATTATTCTGCTGTGTATGATTTAATCAAGACCGCTTTTGAAACGGCCGAGCATAAAGACGGTACCGAACAGGACTATGCTGTAGACCTGCGTAATGGCATGGGCTATCTTCCGGAACTGGACTTAGTTGCAGAAGTTGATGGGAAACTCGCTGGGCATATCATGTTTACCAAGACGTATGTAACTTTGCCGGATGGTAGCAAATATGATACACTTATGGTTGCCCCTTTATCCGTCTTGATTGAGTATCGTAAGATGGGTATTGGCTCTGCATTAATGAAAGAAGGTTTCCGAATTGCGGAAAGAATGGATTATACTACAGCTTTCTTGTTAGGTGATCCTGATTATTACCGGAGGTTCGGATATAAGCTGACCCAACTGTATGGTATTCACCACGAAAGTTTTCCGGCAGAATATCTTATGGCTAAAGAAATAGTACCGGGGGCTTTGGAAGGAATTACCGGGGTAATTCATATGTAATTGTGTTTATCCTGTCCAAGAAATAATTGACGGTTTATTTATGCAGAAAGGGCTGCCAGCACATTGACAGCCCTTTTTATTATGGAAAAATAAATAAATTACTTCCGATAGCTTTCCAACTCTTCCGCCTTGAACTTACGGATGAAGTTGAAGTGCTTCTCTATTTCAGACTCTGCATAGTTTACGTACACCAGCGCCGACTTGGCAAACATTTCGGGAGCTGTTGTCGCATCCTGAATCAGCAAGTGAGACATTACGCACACGGCAGCCATTTCGTAAAGACGGCGAGCCACGAAATCCAGCAATTCCTGATTGCCGCTTTCCTTAACGGCATTGGTGCAGGCTTCGAACTTATTCGTCATTTCTTTTACGCGGTCCAACAGCGGTTGCATTTCCTCGCTGCACGGAATCAGCTCATAGTCGCGCAGGGTGGCGGCATAAGAACCGTTGGTGACGTAGCGGATGGCGGCTACCGTCTGCAACTGTGTAGTACCTTCGTAGATGCTGGTGATACGTGCATCGCGATAAATGCGCTGACAGGCATATTCCAGCATGAAGCCGGAACCGCCGTGAATCTGGATACTGTCGTAAGCATTCTGGTTGGCGTATTCGGAGTTCATACCTTTTGCCAGCGGAGTGAAGGAATCGGCCAGTTTGGCATATTTCTTCTGTTCCTGACGTTCTTCCGGAGTCAGTTTGCGTTCGCGGGCGATGTCGTCCAGTGCCTTGTAGATGTCTACGTAGCGCGAAGTCTGGTACAGCAGGGCACGGCCGGCATCCAGTTTGGCTTTCATGATAGCCAGCATATCGTACACGGCGGGGAACTCGATGATGCTTTGCCGAACTGTTTACGGTCTTTGGCATAAGCCAGCCCTTCGTTGTAGGCAGCCTGCGACAGTCCTACGGACTGAGCGGCGATACCCAGACGGGCGCCGTTCATCAGCGCCATTACGTATTTAATCAAACCGAGCTTGCGGTCGCCGCAAAGTTCGCACTTCGCATTCTTGTAGACCAGTTCGCAAGTGGGCGAACCGTGGATACCAGCTTGTTTTCGATGCGGCGCACGTTTACACCGCCGTCACGCTTGTCGTAGATGAACATGGACAGACCGCGGCCGTCCTTTGTTCCCTCTTCCGAGCGTGCCAGCACAAGGTGCAGGTCGGCATCGCCGTTCGTGATGAAACGCTTCACGCCGTTCAGGCGCCAGCAGTTGTTGGCTTCATCGTAAGTGGCTTTCAGCATCACGCTCTGCAGGTCGGAACCGGCATCGGGTTCGGTCAGGTCCATGGACATGGTTTCACCGGCGCAGATGCGGGGAATGAAACGGCTGTGCTGGTCTTCGTTACCGAATTCGTAAAGAGTCTCGATACAGTCTTGCAAAGACCAGATGTTGCCAAAGCCGGCATCGGCGGCAGCTACGATTTCCGCGCACATGGTGGTACGGGGTAATCGGGAAGTTCAGTCCGCCGAAACGGCGCGGATGGTCATACCGTTTAGTCCGGCCTTTACCATGGCGTCGAGGTTCTGTTTGGTGCCGCTGGCATATTCCACACGGCCGTTGGCACAGTGGGGACCTTCTTCGTCCACGCTCGCATTGGGAGCAATAATCTCTCCGGTAATCTCTCCGGTGATTTCAAGTACCTTGTCAAAAGAGTCCATAGCGTCCGCATAGTCCTGCGGAGCATAGTCATACTTGTCTTTGTCTTGGTAACCGCGTTCTTTCAGTTCGCAGATACGTTCCATCATCGAGTTGTTCAGATGATACTTCAATTCGGGAACTTCGGTATAAAAATTTGCCATAATTTCTTGGTTATTTAGGTATTCTGAAGTATAGGGGCATTGTGAATTTCACTCGCTTGGCCTCTCCGTCCTGATAGCCGGGCGACCAACGGTAGACGTCGGCAATGGCCTTGAAAGCACGTATGGCTTCTTTATCGATGTCATAGCGCACGGACTGGAGGATTTTTGGATAGGTCATCTTGCCTTCTTCGTCTACAACAAACTGCAGGATTACCCTTCCTTCTGCCTTTTGCTTCCAGGCGTCTTCCGGATATTTGGTAACATTGGCCACCAGTTTCATGAGGTTCTCTATTCCTCCGGGGAAGGATGGAAATACGAAATACGGCTGATGTGCCATTTCAGTTCCGTGCTTGTCGAACATCTTTCCATCGGTGCACTGATTCTCTGAATAGTGTTCCTTCTACGAAGTTTTCCATCGGGATAGTATTGCAGGAGTGTTCCGTCAAGTTTCCCATCACTGTAGCTCCGGGCCAGATGTATGGCACCGTCGGGATAATACACCATGGTTTGCCCCTCCAAGCGATTGTCTCTATATACTTCTGTCAGGCTGTCCTTGCCGTTTGCATAGAATGATGTATGCAAGCCTTCCCTTATCCTTTTGCGGGGATTGCTTTTGTATTCGGAGAAATGCCAGACATCCTTCTTTTGTCCTTCCAAAGCATACTCTTCCACCTTGATGCACTTTTTGTTTATCTTGGAAACAAGAGCATACCTGACTGCTTGGATGGAGTCGTCCGTCCATTGGTAATTCTTGTCCAACCAGAGTTTCTCTTGAGCGATAGCGGAAGATATACCTGAAAGAAGAACAAATATAAGAATCAGCCCTTTCATGATTACCTTTATTGTTATTTACTGTGTGATTTATAATATTTTATCATCTTCGGGATAACCTCTTCCACCGTACCGTTGATGACGTAGTCGGCAATCGTATTGATGGGAGCGTTCTCGTCATTGTTGATGGAGATGATAATACCACTTTCCTGCATACCGGCAATGTGCTGGATTTGTCCGCTGATGCCGCAAGCAATATACAGTTTGGGGCGGACAGTGACACCGGTCTGGCCAATCTGGCGGTCATGGTCGGCATAACCGGCATCGACGGCAGCACGGCTGGCGCCTACCTCAGCATGGAGTTCTTTGGCAAGCTCGAACAACATGTCAAAACCTTCCTTGCTTCCCATGCCGTACCTCCGGCAATCACGATGGGAGCGCCTTTCAGGTTATGTTTTGCCTTTTCTACGTGGCGGTCGATGACTTTTACCACATAGTCCGTCTCGGGCACGTACTTGGCAACGTCGTGGTTGATGACTTCGCCTTATAGTCAGCGTCCAGTATCTCTTTCTTCATCACACCTTCGCGAACGGTTGCCATCTGCGGGCGGTGTTCGGGATTCACAATCGTGGCAACGATGTTACCGCCGAATGCGGGACGGATTTGATACAGTAGGTTCTCGTAGGTCTTACCTTCCTTCTTGTCTTCGTGGTTGCCGATTTCCAGTGAGGTACAGTCGGCGGTCAGTCCGCTGGTCAAAGCGGAAGAAACGCGCGGACCGAGGTCGCGACCGATAACGGTGGCGCCCATCAGACAGATTTGCGGCTTTTCTTCTTTGAACAAGTTGATGAGGACAGAGGAGTGGGGAAGGGAAGTATAGGGGAACAAGCCCGGAGCGTCGAATACGTGGAGTTTGTCTACTCCGTAGGGTAATACTTGCTTTTCAATGCCTGCCAGATTGCTTCCGGCAGCAACTGCCTCCAGTTGGCAGCCCAACTGATTGGCTAATTTACGACCTTTGGTCAAGAGTTCGACTGACGTCGGCAACTGTTGTGCCTTCTATCTCTAAATATACAAATACGTTATTCATAATCTTATCCTATCGTGTGGTTAGCTAACAGTTCAACAATCAAATCTTCTACATCCCGGTCGCTGCCCGTGAGCGTTTTGCTTTCTTTGGCCTGGAATGAAATATTCTGAATGGTTTTCACCTTGGTGGGCGAGCCGCTCAGACCGCATTGTGCGAGGTCGCCGTTGACGTCGGCCACACTCCATTCCGTGATGTTCAGATAAGGGTATTTCTCGTAAAGGGCTGCATACGGCAGTTCGGCGCCTTCTTTTTCAATGGCGGCTTTCTCCTGCGCACCGAGGGCGCGTTTGTATTTCTGCACCAGTTTGGCATTGCGCGGACGGCAGGGAGCGGCGCTTCCGTTAACGGTGATAACGATGGGCAGCGGGCCTTCCACAGTCTCCACACCGCCGTCGATATGGCGTTTTACGGTAATCTTTCCGGCTGCTTTGTCCACATTCAGAATCTCTTCCGCATAAGTAACCTGCGTCAATCCCAACTTCTCAGCCACTTGCGGGCCTACCTGTGCCGTATCGCCGTCGATGGCTGGCGGCCGCCGATGATGATGTCATAATCGCCTATCTTCCTGATGGCGGTGGCAAGGGCGTAGGAAGTAGCCAGCGTATCGGCTCCGGCAAAAGCGCGGTCGGTCAGCAGATAGCCGTTGTCGGCGCCGCGGTAAAGTCCTTCACGGATAACTTCGGCTGCGCGTCCCGGTCCCATGGTCAGGATGGTTACGGTGGAGCGGATGTGCATCTTTCAGCCGGAGAGCTTGCTCAAGGGCATTCAGGTCTTCGGGGTTGAAGATGGCGGGGAGTGCGCGCGGTTAATGGTTCCGTCGGCTTTCATGGCATCTTTCCCAACGTTGCGTGTGTCGGGAACTTGTTTTGCCAGTACAACGATTTTCAAACTCATGTTATTAATTATTAGTATTAGTATTCCATATGTCAGTACCGGGAATAGGAGTAGTAGAGTCCTGCTACTGAAATTGTCCGGTTAACTATCAGCTTGCAAATTTACGCAAAGAGTTGGGTTTGACAAGAAAACAAGGTAAAAAATGCACATCCGGGAGATTTTGAGCAAAAACGCAAACCGTAAAAAGGGTAACGCAAACCGTAATCCGTCTACCTTCCGAATGTTCTCTCCGTTGTATTTTTGCAGCGTCGGACATATCGGTAAATCATTTTTATGCTATCCGTCGTTTTTAAATAAACCATCTATTTATAATAAAGCTATGTATATAGAAAAAATTAACGGGCCTGCCGACGTGAAGCGGCTTTCGGCAGGCGAACTGGAAACATTGAGTGAAGAAGTGCGCGGCGTATTGCTGAAGAAGCTGAGTGAGCACGGCGGTCATGTAGGCCCGAATCTGGGTATGGTAGAGGCTACCGTTGCCTTGCACTATGTGTTCAATTCGCCGGCAGACAAGATTGTCTACGACGTTTCCCACCAAAGTTATGCACACAAAATACTCACAGGGCGCAAGGCGGCATTTATGGACGCTGCCGCATACGATGAGGTGTCGGGTTACACCGAACCTTCGGAAAGCGAACATGACTTCTTCGTTATCGGACATACGTCGACTTCTGTCAGCCTTGCCGCCGGACTTGCCAAAGCGCGCGACCTGAAGGGCGGTACGGGCAATGTGATAGCCGTAATCGGCGACGGCTCTTTAAGCGGCGGCGAGGCTTTTGAAGGGCTGAACAGTGCTGCCGAACTGGGAACGAACTTCATCGTGATTGTGAACGACAACCAAATGTCCATTGCCGAAAATCACGGCGGTTTGTATCGTAACCTGCAACTGCTGCGCGAAACCGACGGTCAGGCGTCTTGCAACTTCTTTACCGCCATGGGACTGGATTATCTGTACGTGAAAGACGGCAATAACGTGCAGGCATTGATAGACGCCTTCCGAAAGGTGAAAGACATCGACCACCCGGTTGCGGTACACATCAATACCCTCAAAGGTAAAGGCTACCGCCTTGCCGAGCAACAGCAGGAACGTTTCCATTACAGTGCTCCGTTCTGCCTGGAGACGGGCAGCCCGGCGGTTGACTCCGGCAATGAAGAAGATTACGGCGACCTTACGGCAAGGTATCTGCTGCAAGAGATGAAGAAAGACCGTACCGTTGTCGGCATCACAGCGGGCACACCCACCGTATTCGGCTTTACGCCAGAGCGTCGCGAAGAGGCGGGGCGTCAGTTTGTCGATGTGGCATTGCCGAGGAGCACGCCGTTGCCATGGCGTCTGCCATTGCCGCCGGTGGCGGGAAACCGGTATTCGGGGTGTACAGCACTTTCATCCAGCGCGCCTACGACCAGTTGTCGCAGGACCTCTGTATCAACAACAATCCCGCATTGATTCTCGTCTTTTGGGGCGGTGCTTCGACAATGAACGATGTCACTCACCTTTGCCTGTTCGATATTCCGGTCATCGGCAACATTCCGAACATGGTTTATCTGGCTCCTACTTGCCGTGAGGAGTATTTTGCCATGTTGGAGTGGGGGATTCATCAGACGGAGCATCCCGTCGCCATTCGTGTTCCCGCCAACGGAGTCCTTTCGCGCGGCATCGAACCGGAGAAGGATTACGGCAAGCTGCTGAACCGTTATGAAGTGGCGCACCGTGGCGGGCAGGTTGCCGTTCTTGGGCTTGGCTCTTTCTTTCAATTGGGCGAAGAAGTGGTTGGAAAGCTGAAAGAAGAAGCCGGAGTGGATGCAACACTTATCAATCCCCGTTTCATTACAGGAGTGATGAGGCTTTGCTCGAAGATTTGAAACGCGACCACACGTTGGTGGTAACTCTCGAAGACGGTGTACTCGACGGTGGTTTTGGCGAGAAGATTGCCCGTTATTACGGCGCATCGGGCATGAAAGTGCTGAACTATGGCATCCGTAAAGAGTTTGCAGACCGTTATGATGCAGGCGAGTTACTGCGGGACAACCGGCTGACAGCGCCGCAGATCGTGGAAGATATAAAAAAAGTAAGGTGAGAAGCGTGGGAAACACCTGTTGTTTTTCTTGTTTCATACCGTCTTTTTTCCGCTTGTGTACGGTGTAAAATACCGTTCGGAACGGTGTAAAACTTCGTTTTTCAATTGCGGGCTGTCCGGTTTCCGGTTGCGGGCCGTAGGGTTGCCAACTGCGGGCTCTTCGGTTGCCAATTGCAAAACGAAGAAAAGAAACCGGTATAGCGACATTATGTATGAAGCTTTGCGGCATTATATATAGGGCATTGTTGTATTTTGTACCGGAGATAACCGGAGTAAAATGTGGCAAAAACAAAGAAAACAAGGTATAATCAATTTTCTGTATGTGAATGGCAAGTATTTGTAATACAGATAGTTGGTGCGGAAATCTGCAAAAAAAGAGTGACGACCGATATTCGGTCGTCACTCTTATAATTTTGTCGTCACTCTCTGTACACCCGATGAATAGGGGAATGCAGGGATTTGGTGATGAGTGATGACAACTAATGCGTTTTTCTTTTTCTATTCCGGTTTCGGAAAGACGTTATTTGATGCCCAGTTTCTTGGCGATGTCTTTGGGCAGTGCATCCTTATGAACAAGGATATTCATGGTTTTGTAAGCAACGAAAGCTTTGGAAGCATACCAGATGCCTTTATACTTGCCGCTCAGTCCCCAGGAATTCTTTACCATGAAATATTCTTTTCCGTTCTGGTCTTTGGCAATGCCGTAGATAACCATGCCGTGGTCGTCGGTTGTTTCCCAGTTGTCGAAAGCAGTCTGACGCATTTCCTGGGTAACGTTGACTTCCGGCAGCGGTTTGCTGGTCAGTTCTTTGCGCTTGTCGGCAGCGGTAAGGCCTGTCCAACGAGCCATGTCCGAACCGGTGAGTTCTGCGCCGCGGGCTGCATCCGGCATAACGGCGATACCGTCGCGGGTGAAACCTTGTTCGCTCACGTCACTGCCCCATGCAAAGGTGTAACCGTTCTTGATGGCATTGTCCATAACAGCCATCAGCTCATCGATAGGCAGGTTCCAGGAAAGGCCGTTGCGCCAGTTGTCCTGAATTTCGATGGAGAACTGGGTGTAGAACGGGTGGTGTGTGTACGAAGTCAGCGATACATAATCGTCCGGATTGATGCCGAGTGATTCGCCGAAAGTCTTCGGTGTGTATTCTTTTCCTTTGTAAGTGAACTTTTCAGGGCATTTGCGAGGTAGGTGTCGTAAATGGCGCTCAGGCCGTTTTTCCATACGGGAGTCAGCTTGGTGAGTCTGCCTTTGGCGATGGCATCTACGTATGCGCCTGCCACGGCATCCAGTTCGTTGTGTACAGGCAGCGAATCACCGTACATAATGCCCGGCATGGCTTCCTGCGGCACGAGTCCGTAGTTTTTCAGGCAGAACATGATGTCATAAAAACTTCCGCCCGGTGAGAAAGAGCTGTCGCCGTGATAGCGTACGTAGTTCTGTCCGCGGTCTACCATGGTGTGGTGTACGACGAACATTTCGGAAAGGTCGTATTCTCCTTTGCCCATGCGCAACAGCTCGCTTTCCAGGAAACCGAGGCTGGAGAAGCTCCAACACGTACTGGAACGGTTCTGGTTCTTGATGGACGTAATCGGGTTTTCTTTTACGGTAGTAAAGACGAATCCCTCTTCTTTGGGGGCGTCTTGTGCCATTGTATTCAGACTGAACAGTCCTAAGGCGGCAATTAATACAGACTTTTTCATCATGATTAAATTGTTATTAATTTATAGTTATGTGTGCAAATATAAACAGAATATCGTAAACAAAAGCTATCTTTGGTGCGTTAATTCTGACACTTATGGAGAAAATAATACATATAGACAATCGGAGCGGCCTGATTCTGGAGGGTGGAGGCATGCGAGGCGTATTCACCTGCGGCGTGTTGGACAATTTCATGGACCGGGGCATCCGATTTCCTTATACGATTGGTGTCAGCGCGGGTGCATGCAACGGATTGTCGTACATGTCGGGGCAGCGGGGACGTGCCAGGTACAGCAATATCGACCTGCTGGAGAAGTATAATTATATCGGACTGAAGTACCTGCTGAAGAAACGTAACATCATGGATTTCGACCTGTTGTTCCGTGAGTTTCCCGAGCATATCCTGCCGTATGATTATGATGCTTATTTCAGTTGCCCTGGAGCGTTTTTGTCATGGTAACCACCAACTGCCTGACCGGAGAGGCCGACTATTTTGAGGAAAAGAAGAACAAGGAGCGTGTCATCGATATTGTGCGCGCTTCGAGCAGTCTGCCTTTTGTTTGCCCCGTTGCGTATGTGGATAATATTCCGATGCTGGACGGCGGCATTGCGGACAGCATTCCTCTGATGCGTGCCCGCCGCGACGGTTACGACCGCAATGTAGTGTGCTTACGCGTAACCGGGGGTATCGGAAAGATATTCAAGGGACTAAAGTCCCATCTTTTATTTATAAGAAATATCCTCGCCTGCGCGAGGCTATCAACCGGCGCAGTTATGTCTACAACGAACTGTTGGAGTTGGTGGAACGGCTGGAAGATGCGGGAGAGATTATCGTGATACGTCCGCAAAAACCGATAGTGGTGGGCCGCATCGAAAGGGACATAAGCAAGCTTACCGACCTGTATGAGGAAGGGTATGCATGTGCGGCTGCTTTCAGTTTCTCCTCTGATAATATAAAATAAGATGTAAAATTGCCGGGATTAAGAACCGTAATAAGGAAATTTATTCGTATCTTTGCAGAAGAGAAAGCGGAAGGGAAAGAAAAAAGATATATTGTTTATCTCTTTTTTATCCCTCAAAAATCAGAATGATACGTTTTCTTTTGATTTTCTGTTTGTTATGAAGTCATGGGGTTGACTGGATTTGACAGCGGGCAGAAATGGTAAGTAAGCATGCAGTGCGTCGTTGATTTGCACTTAAATCTCAGTCTTCAAAATTTTATCTGGCGAAAGACAATTTGCTCTTGCTGCTTAATCGAAGTATAGTAGATTAGCTTAATCCCGACACAAGGTGTTGGGACGAGACATCACTCGGAAGCTGTTGCTCCGAAGCATTCCGGCCAAGTGGTGCAGTCAAATCGGGGATAGTTCGTGCCAGCCTCGTGGCGCGGATGAAACTTTAGAGGATAAGGCAACGGTTGATGGCTTTGGTTCTGCCGTTGCACGAAAAATCAGGCAAAGATAAGCATGTAGAAAGCTTATGATTTCCTCGTTTGGACGAGGGTTCGATTCCTCCAGCTCCACAAATTGAAAAGTAAAGCCGCTGTTTTTTCAGCGGCTTTACTTTTTGTGTATTATAAAAACGTTCTCTTTTCAAAAAAACGTTTTATAATATTTCAATCTCTTCTTTAGATAATCCGGTAGCTTGTGAAATGACCTCAATAGCCACACCTAATTTTTTCAAATTACGGGCACTTTCTTTTACTCCTTCTTTATGACCTTTTGCCAATCCTTTATTCAACCCCTCTTCAATACCTTCAGCTCTGCCTCGGCCCTACCTTCGGCTTTGCCTTCAGCTCTTCCTTCTTCACGTTCGGTATTGATATTGTCACGAAGGATTACAATATTATCCAAGTGGCGGTAATACGCAGCAAGCTCATCCTTGGTCATGCTGTCCAGTTTCAATCTCTCACGGGCCTCTTCCAGACCGGGAGCTGTAGCTGTAGAAGGTATCTCCCCGGTATTCAGATAATAAATCCATTCTTCCAAAGGACTTCTGGCTACCTGATTGAAATCGTTTACTTTCAGGATATAATATTCGGGATATAACTGGCTCACCGTATCCACCTTGAATGTCTGCTTTTGGAAGGGGGTGAGTTCAAGAAGGTCATTGGTGTGGATACCTCTGAACTCCGTCTTTCATGATAAACGAAATCGGTTCCATGTCCCAAAGAGAAATAGACGATATTAACGCTATAGACCTTGCGGACCTTGTCATAGCTTTCTCCTCTATTGATATACTCGGTCACCAATTTGGAAGTGCCGAACAGCATACGCTGGAAGTAGACGTATTCATTATTGTTCTGTACCTCTATCAATACCAGCTCACCTTTGGAATTCTCGGCAAGCATGTCGACGCGGTTATACTTGTCATACTCGTCCTCCTGATTGCTTTCGCTCTCAAGAAGCCGCCGGATAATGATCTTTTCACCCAATAACGTAGTGAGCAGACCTTCCTGGACACTGAAATTAGCCTTGTTCCTGAGCAGGCGCTTCATCGCCCAGTCAAAACGGATTATCTGATTTTCGTTGCTATTTGTCATTATTTAATATATTGATTCTTACAAAGATAGGCAAAATACTTTAGATTACAAAAGAATGCAGGGAGATAATATAATCTTCATAAGCGACAGGTATACTGTTTTCTTCACTGCGTCTTGAAATTTTTGTTTCTGCTTATCTTTTGCCGCACATTCCGGACAAAGCCCTTTCAGTACATAATTGATGCTGTTCAGCGTAAACCTTCCGGTACTTGTACTACCGGTGTCGGGATATTCTGGAAGCAGAATGTCTTGTTGCAACTCTCGCAATGAAAATGAGTGTGCAGGTCGTTGACTTCGCAAGAGCAGCTTGCACTGCATACCGCATATTTGAAAGAACCTGTCCCGTCATCGATGCTGTGTACCAGGTGGTGAGAAAGGAAAAGGGTGATGGTGCGGAAGATAGAGGATTTGTCAATCGTATCCAGCATATTTTCCAAATCGAGTAAAGAGACGGAGCGTCCTGCCTTGAGCATGGCCTGCAATACTAATATGCGTATGGCAGTGGGCTGTATCTCTCTCTTTGCCAACAAGGCTAAATAATCCTTTTCTTTCATATGCTTTTCCCTTTCTATTTTATCAGTTTCTGTACGCGGATGGCATTTACTATGGCGATAAGAGCCACGCCGACATCTGCAAAGACAGCTTCCCACAAGGTAGCCAGTCCGCCGGCACCTAAAGCCAGTACCAATAGTTTAACCCCGAAAGCCAGCGAAATGTTCTGCCATACAATCCGGCGTGTCTGCTTGCCGGCACAAATGGCAGTAGCTACTTTTGAGGCTGGTCGGTTTGTATTACGACATCGGCAGTCTCGATGGCGGCGTCGCTGCCCAGTCCGCCCATTGCGATACCTACATGGCTGAGGGCAAGGACGGAGCATCGTTGATGCCGTCGCCTACAAAGGCTATCCGGTTGGCAGTGTTTCGTTTCAGTTCCTCTATGTGCTCTACTTTACCGTCGGGCAGCAGGTCGCCATACGCTCGCGCCACCCCTAACTTCTCTGCAAAGTTAGTGACAATTGCCTGCTTGTCTCCCGATAATATCTGAATATTATTGATATTTAAAGCTTTCAGCTCTTCTATGGCTGTACAGGCATCGTCTTTCAGTGTATCGGATAGCAGCAGATAACCTGCGTAGGCTGAACCTATGGCGCAGACTACCACCGTATCGGCGATTTCGGATAATTCC